>ERZ791702.6-NODE-6-length-290432-cov-17.2001_pt1 | contig 290432 bp, 218 predicted proteins | sample MGYA00510050_ERZ791702 | MGnify/ENA primary metagenome ERZ791702 (study PRJEB30046, sample SAMN00715230) | human gut metagenome | study: EMG produced TPA metagenomics assembly of the A metagenome-wide association study of gut microbiota in type 2... | reverse complement strand
CACGATAGAGCAGATATCACTCAGCTTCACTTTCTGCCCAACAAATTGGGGTTTGTCAGTCATTCTGGGCACCTCCGAGCATTTTGTGCAGTTCCGCGAGGCTTTCCGCCATCTGCCTGTTCAAATCATCAAGATCGGCGAGGATTTCCTCAGTCGGTGGATATTCAATACGTTCGTACTTTGTTTCCGCGTACTTATTGAAGCTAAAATCGTAATCGTTTTCCGCGATCTCACTCTTCGGCACCAGAAAGCTCTTATCAGTACGGGCGCGCTGTTCTTCCGCGTCGAGGTTTCCCCATCGCTCGAGAATGTCGGGAATGTCGTTGTGCTTCTCGTCCGGGTCACGCTTGTCGTCGAGCGTGTATCCGTCACCCTCCATGTTGTAGAGCCAAACCTTGTCCGTGCCGCCCGCGTCCGTCTTTGTGAACACGAGAATAGCGGTGCTTACGCCCGAATACGGCTTGAATACTCCTGACGGCATGTAGATAATCGCTTCGAGCCTCTGGCTGTCCACCAGTTCGGCGCGCAACTGCCGGTATGCCTTCGAGTTGGAACGGAACAGCACGCCGTTCGGCACGATGCACACGCAACGGCCACCAAGCTTGAGCATGCGCAGGAACAATGCGACGAACAACAGCTCCGTCTGCTTAGTTTCCACAACCGCCTTCAGCGAATCATCGATGTCCTCAACATCCACGCTGCCGGTAAACGGCGGATTGGCAAGAATCAAATCAAACTTGTCGCGGATGGCGTTCAGACGGGACAAGCTGTCCTGGTTGCGGATGTCGGGATGATCGATGGAATGCAGCAGCAGGTTCATCGCGGAAATGCGCACCATGGTCTGATCCGTGTCGAAACCAGTGAACTGCTCGCCGGAGAACGTCTTCCACTGTTCCTCGGTCATCTCCTGGCCATGGTTCTTTCTGATGGATTCGGCTGCGGAAATAAGGAATCCCGCCGTGCCGCACGCCGGATCACAGATAAGCTGGCCGGGTTTCGGACCGGCAAGCGCCACCATCATGTTCCTGATGTGCTGTGGTGTGCGGAACTGACCGTTCGTGCCCGCGGTATTGAGCTTGCTCAGCATGTATTCGTACAGGTCGCCAAGATCGTCAGCGTCCTGCACGTAGTTCGACAGCAGCTCGTCGATGCCGGAAACGGCCTTTTCAAGCGTCTTGGGCTTGTTGAAACCGAAGGCAGCGTCCTCCATGCTTTCCGCAAAGGCGTTATCCGAATGCATGGTTTTGATGAACGGGAACGCCTTCTGGCTGACCACGTCAAACATCTGCTCCGCAGGAAGATCCTTGAACCGGCTCCAACGGATTGCCTGTCCTTCCTCCGTTTGCGGGAACACATGCTTAGCAGTCATCCCCAGCATTTCCATGTTCTCGGCTTCGAGCTCCTTGTCATCCAAGGATTTCATGAACATGAGGTACGTCAGCTGCATGATGACCTCGATGGGGTTGGTGACACCACCCTCCCACATGCGCTGCCAGATGTCGTCAACCTTGTTCTTCGTCGCTCCGGTAATCATTTACTATCGTCCTTGCTTGTTTCCTACGCTACGTAGTCTACCGGCATTATCGTTTGGCCATCGCATCCAGCCATCCGAAATTATGTACATTCAACTCTCAACTAGCTCTCTCAGAGTTTCCCGGAATATGTGTTCTGCAAATCACGGATATGTTCGTGCCGAACTGCCTTATCTATAATATTCAGGCTTTCCAACCTGTCCGCCACTGCGTTCATGTCAAGCCCCATGCATTGCGGATGGTCAAGCACCGCAGACTTCAGATCATTCGTATGCACCACGAACTCGCGATCGGAGTGAGTCTTCACTTTGAACTTGGTACGATTCGCAAAGCATACAATCGAAATGAAAACCGAATCTTCCAATCCCAATAATTCCTTCAAACATTGAATGTGCCCGTAATTCTGCCGCAAAGGCGAATGGATTTTTCTTTTGTTCTTGCCAAGGTACATGAACCATTCAGAATATTTGGAATCGCCGTAAATCGTGCCGGTATAATTCTTCGTCTCCACCACGTAAATGCCATACACCGAAACAACCACATGATCAATCTGATGCAGTCCCGTCGAATCCTTGAGCACCAAATCGTTCAGCAAACGGTACTCTGATTGTGGCAGTTTCCTCAGTTCCTCACTGGCCCAATGCTTGCCAGCCCTGCCAGTAATTTGATTGCCCCAAATCGTTACGATTGTCGCAAGAATCAGAATCGGCAGAACAATCGCGACATACCAAATAGTCAAATCCGACTGAGCAAAAGCAACGGTGGCAAAACGCATCACTGCGACCCTTCTTCCTTGAACAACCCTCACTTGCAGCATGCCCCCTCTTTCGCTCACATCCGAATAGAATGATGGAAAACCGCAAGACGTGCGCAAACCCAATCGAAAAGCAGAAGATTCTCGATACGTTTGCTGACGAATCAGCCGTATTAACCAAAACGCAACAATGCAGATACAAAGGCACGAATGCGAAACATGAAAGTGGCGGTCGGGCAGTTCACCGTAACGGAAAAGCCGGGGCACAACATCAGCATCATCAGCGGGTTCGCCAGCGAAGCGGCACGCAACCATGCACGGATACTGTTGCTGCCGGAAGGTCTGATCGCCCGAAGTGACGACGACCCACACTACACGGCCGACCACGCGCAAACCATAGACGGCCCGTTCGTCACCGCGCTGCGCGGTATCAGCGAAGCCAACAATCTCGCCGTCATGGGTACGGTCCATCTTTACGAAGACACCGCCGACCTGCCATATAACTGTTTCCTCGTCATCGACCATGGCCAGATTCTTCTCGAATACCGCAAAATTCATCTGTATGATGCGTTCGGCGAGCGCGAATCCGATTCAATCGCGCCAGGGCACGAGATTCCGCTGCTCGTGGAGATCGATGGTTGGAAGTTCGGTGTGATGACCTGTTACGATATCCGTTTCCCGGAGCTGGCTCGCCGTCACGCGGTGGCCGGCGCCGATGCGTTGGTTGTAAGTGCGGCTTGGGCGCGGGGCGCGGGCAAGGTGGATCATTGGACGACCTTATGCAAGGCGCGTGCGTTGGAGAACACCTGCTATCTTATGGCGTGCAGTGAGCATAGCGGGCATGATATCGGCCATAGTATGGTAGTTGATCCGGCCGCGCGAATTCTTGCGCAGTCCGGCGAACGCGACGAACTGATTTACGCCGACTTGAATCGGGATCGGCTGGAGGACGTGCGCCGAATACTTCCCGTGCTCAAGAATCGTCGTATCACGTTGTAATCGTCTGCGCGCACATCAGGACGCGCAGGCGCTGTCGTTATTACTGTCCGGATGAGAAACGTGCGAGGACTCCGGACTTGGCCAAGGCACGGTATAGCCCCCATGATCCGAAGCCGGCGAATACGGCCGCGCTTAGCAGTTCGCATGCGGTGCCGATGAGTCCGCGCGGGCTGAAGAACGAGAACGCCTGGTAGTAGAAGAACAGCAGATAGAAGTTGTAGACGATGCCGACCGCCAGTGCCGCCAACAGTGTGACGCCAAGCGTCCAACGGCGGTAGCGGAACACCGCGAACACCGTTTCGGCGGCGAGCGCCTGCACGAGCGCGATCACTACCAGACTCACACTGTATTTCGTGCCGAGCACCACTTCCACGAACGAGGCGACTAACAGCACGTAGGCCGACGCGCCCGGTTTGCGTACGATCAGCAAGCCCAGTGTGGCGGGGAAATAGAACAATGCGTGCAGCAGTGCCGCGGAGCCTGGAAGTATCAGAGTCAGTAAAGGAAACAAGCCATAGGACATGCCATCGAACACCCAGAACATCACGCCGGACATTACGCCGACGGCCGCTCCGACGGCGATGTCGACGACACGCCATTTCAGGGATCTGCGTGTTTCCTCCGTTGTTTGCGGAGCATGCTTCAGCATCGGGATGCGTGGTTTTTGGGTAATCGTTTCAGAGGATGGCTCTGCCATGATGAATCCTTTGCCTTGGTTGACGCCGCGCACCGTGAGTTGGAGATCGCGGCGGTCGCCGTGGGCCGTTCCTCGACCTGCGCGGCCCGGGCAGGAACGACGCGCGCCATTATACGGCCTATTGTTGCCGAAAATGTTCCATGCTCCGAGTTCCGGCCGTTTTCGCTCCTCAACGCATAGGAAATTCGCCGCTCGCTGGCATGCATGATGCCATGTGGGAAAGCCAAGAAGCCGCGCATCCAGTCCAAAATGCGTGGCTTCTTGCTTGAGCAAGCACTGTTTCAGTGGGGAATGACTTCAGCAACGCCCTTCATACAGGAAGTAAGACATGGGCTCGTCATCCGCCAAAAGGCTTGTCGTGCCGACCGTCAACCCGCTGGACGAGCTGTCTGTCGGATTCGGCCGCGAGGAACCATCGTTCCGGTCATCACGTTCGGCTTTGCGGATTAGTCCGCGATGGTCGTAGAAGCCGACATCGCATGTGCTGTCGGTGAACAGGAAGTATTCGCGCAGGCCGGCGTCATGGAATACGCCAAGCATATGGTTGAACAGTCTGCGCCCCACTCCCATGCCTCGTGCGGCCGGGGAAACGACGAACAGCACCACTTCGGCCTCGTATTCCTTGCCCGCGTCATGTTTCAACGCCTCGTCAGCCTGCAGAATGGCCAGCTGCGCAAGCAGACCGTGACGCCCCTCGTGGCTTGCCAGCAACGGCAACGTGAGGCAATGTCGGCGCAGCATATGGCGTGTCCGCTGCCGACCGGTGATATCCGAACGCAGCGATCCGAGAATCACGCCGAGCACCTGCCCATTAAGTTCGGCCACGTATGCTTTGGTGGTGCGGGCCAGGCAATCCTGCATGTCGATTGCGGCAAGTCGATGCATGTTGCGCAGACGGGTCGCCTTGCGTAGTTCGGCGCGATGCTTGTCTGGGCCTGATGTCTGTCCGACCTCGTCATGCGTGTTGTGTGAATCGTTGCCATCGTCGTACCATGCGAGCCGTATCAGCTCTTCCAAAGCGGGAAAATCGGTGCGACGCAACGGACGGATGGTAGGTGTTTCACAAGTCATGCAACCATCCTATACCTCGCCCCTATCGAAGATGCGCTCAGGGCAAATGCGAAAGAATCGTTCGCATTCGGGCACGGTACGGCACTCTGCGGGAACGATTTCATTACGCTGATACACGGTATGAAGTGATGTAGGACGATGACGACACGAGGCTTGCGATGAAGATGATGCTGCGACGGCTAGCGATTGTGGTGTGCGTTACGCTGGCGTTGCTGTCGGCGGCCTACGCGTTCGCCGTGTTGAGGACGCATTCGGGCACGGGATTTTGGAAGGTCTGGCTGGTTCTCGCCGTTGTTTTCGCATTGCTGGCGATTGGCATCGCATGTCACTGGTGGGCGGCGCTTCCCCGGATCATCAGGGGCGCCATCATCGCTGTGGTGGCCATCGGCATTGTCGCGTTTTGCACAATAGAGGGTTGCATCATCGGCAATATGAACGCTCAGGGCGAACCGGATCTTGATTATGTGATTGTGCTGGGCGCGCAGGTGCGCGAGTCAGGCCCCAGCAAAGCGTTGCGCTATCGGCTGGACAGAACCATCGATTATCTGGAGGAGAATCCGGATACCATCTGCATCGTTTCCGGCGGTCAGGGCCATAACGAGCCGTTCGCCGAAGCGCAGGGCATGGCCGATTATCTGCAGAAGCATGGGATTGCGGAAAACCGCATCATCCAGGAGTCCAAGTCGGAATCCACTATGGAGAACATCGTCAACAGCAAGAAGCTTATGCGGCAGGAGAACGCTTCGGTCGGTATCGTCACCAATGATTTCCACATGTTCCGTGCCTTGCAGATCGCACATGCCAATGGTCTGAAGCAGGCGCAGGGCATCGCGGCAAGTTCCCCGAAGGACATGCTGGTCAACAATATGGTCCGTGAGTTCTTCGCCGAAATCAAATTCCTGTTCTCATAAGCGCCAATCAGCGTTTCAGTGCCCGTCGTCACTACGCAAGATGCGTGCCGCGCGGCAGCCATTCCTTCTTCGGCAGGGTTGCGAATGTGGGCCATTGTTCCGCAGCGGCACCGGCCGCGTCCAGCCGATGTTGGAAGCCGGGCCATTTCGGGTCGGCTTCCAACAGTCGTCCGAGCAGTATGGCGGTGGCGTGAGCGTCGCTTAACGCGCTATGCGCATCCTCGTTGGCAATGCCGAAATACTCGCAGCAGTCGGCGAGCTTGCCCCGTCCGATCAGGGAACGCGACAGTTTCATCGTGCACAGCATGGTGCTTTGATCGACCGGAATGGAAGCTCCCATACGCGAGTATTCCGCGAGTAGGAACCGTGAATCGAACGACACGTTGTGTGCCACGAACACGCGTCCGGCGAGCAGGTCGCGCAGCTCATGCGCGATACCTTCGAAATCGGGAGCATGCAGCAGTTCGCGTGCGGTAATGTGATGTACCCATGAGGCGCCGACACTGCGATCGACATGAATCAGCGTCTCATGCTCGTCTTCGAGCGTACCGTCCGGAGCCACATGCACCAGGCCGATTTCGATGGCCCGGTCGCCTTTTGCGGGACTTAAACCCGTGGTTTCGAAGTCGACTACCGCATATCCTTGAGAATTCATCACATCTGCCAGTATATAGGTCCGGTTAAGGTCCGATTAGCTATCTCTGCTGCTCGTCAGACGTTCGCCGAAGCGGCCTGCGCTATGGTTCGGATATCGTCTGGAGTCGTTCGGCAGCATCCTCCAATGAGTCGGGCTCCCGCGTCGATCCATTGCGGTACCAGATGGGCGAAGGCCGGTTCGGAACCAGTGGGATTAGGCGACCAGGTTTTGGTTTTCGGATCGTAGATGTCACCGTTGTTCGGATACACGATGATCGGCTTGTCCGTAACCTGTCGGATGGCCCGAATTGCTGGAAGCACACGGTCCATCGGCCAAACCGGACACGGGCACCAATACCAGATAAACCGTGGAAGCGGCCACGACGCTGGACAGCAATGCCAGCAGACCGCCGATCATGCTCAGGCGAAGCGCGGTCATCGGCACTCCCCTGCTATTGGTTTTGGCGATGTTGTATGGGATCATGTCTTCGTTCGCCAAGGACCACAGCATGCGTGTGGAGGCGTACAACCCGGAGTTCGCAGCCGAAAGAATCGCGGTGAGCACAACGAAGTTCATCACGTCGCCGGCGAAAGGCAGACCAATGGAGTTGAACACCAGTACGAAGGGGCTTTCGTCCACACCGACGTCCTGCCAAGGAATCAGCGAAGCCATGACCACGATGGAACCGATGAAGAAGATGACGAGACGGAACAGGGTGGTGTGGATCGCCTTCGGGATGGCTTTGTCAGGATCTTTGGTCTCGCCGGCCGTTACGCCGATCAGCTCGGTGCCGGAGAAGGTGAAGTTCACCGTCAGCATGGTGGTGAACACCGGCATCCACCCGTTGGGGAACAATCCGTCCTTCACGAAGTTCTCGAATAGCGGCGCATGGTCATACCCTTGAATCGGCAGCACGCCGAACACCGCGCAACCGCCTATGAGGATGAACAGCACGATGGCCGCCACTTTGATGAAAGAGAACCAGAATTCGGTTTCCGCGAAGAAGCGCACGGAAAGCGCGTTCGAGGTGAAGATCACCACGATGAACAGGGCACTCCAAATCCATACCGGCGTGCCGGGGAACCATTTGCGCAGATAAGTCCGGCAGCGGTGAATTCGGACCCCAATGCGACCGTCCAGGTCAGCCAATACAGGATCGCGACGGTGAAGCCTGTTCCAGGACCGATGAATTTGGTCGCATACACATGGAATGAGCCGGTTTCCGGCATGGCGACGGAAAGCTCGCCGAGGCTGAGCATGACCAGATACACAATCACCGCGCCGATAGCGTAGGCGATGACCGTGCCCAATGGGCCCGCCTGGTTGTGATGGTGTAGCCGGAGCTGAGGAACAGTCCCGTACCTATCACGCCTCCCAGTGAAATCATGCGGAGGTGGCGTACCTCCATCTTGCGTTTCAAATCGGTATGCGTGGTCTTCGCAGGGTTCTCCCGCGTAGCGTCCTTCATTTGATTCTCCCCTCTATCGTCGGCGGAACATGTCGCCGACGCCTGATTCATAATATTGGTTGCATCATTGAGGAGAGTCGAACCTCCAGTATTTGAGAGAAAAACGAAGAAGGCTGGAATCATCAAAGGATTCCAGCCTTCTTTACGCGTTTGTCAGCGCTTTAGCCTATCGGCGGCAGCGATTCACTCGGCGTCCTTGTCGGCGGCGAGCTCGTCGGCCACAGCGGCGGCTGCGGAAGCGGCTTCAACGCTCTCGGACTCTTCGTCTTCAGCGGCTTCGCCGAGGAAGGCGCTCAGGTCCAGGGTCTCGCCCTCGGACTTGAAGGTCACGGCGCGCATGCCGGAGAGCAGGCCCTTGGAGCGGCCGACTTCCTGCACGGCGGAACCGATCTGGCCGTTGCGGATGATGGCCTGGATGAAGGCGTTCGGATCCATGCCGTACTGCTGGGCGATGGAGGCGAGGAAGTTGAAGACCTCACCCTGGGAGACCTTGACGTCCATGGTCTCGGCGAGCACGTCGAGCACCATCTGGTCGCGCAGTTCCTTCTCCACGGTTTCTTCGGCTTCGGCCTTCTGCTCCTTGGTGGCCTTGGACGGATCCGCGGTCACGTTCTTGAGCTGCTGCTCGACCATTTCGGCCTTGACGCCCTTCGGCACCGGAATCTCGAGGCCATCCTCGAGCTTGGCGATGAACGCGTCACGAGCGGCGGTGGCCTGACGGCCTTCGGCGTCCTGAGCGGCGACCTTCTTCAGGTCTTCCTTCAGCTCGTCGAGGGTGTCGAACTCGGAGGCTTCGGAAGCGAAGTCGTCATCGAGTTCCGGCAGTTCCTCGGCCTTGACGGAGTTGACCTTGACCTTGATCAGGGCCTTCTCGCCTTCGTGCTTGCCGGCCTCGAGGGTGCCTTCGAAGCTGGTTTCCTCACCGGCGGACAGGCCTTCGAGGGCCTCATCCAGGCCGTCGAGCATGGTGGCGGAGCCGAGCTCGTAGCTCACGCCCTCCTGGGAGTCGACGGTTTCGCCGTCGATTTCGGCGTTGAGGTCGATGTTGGCGTAGTCACCCTTGGCGGCCGGACGGTCGACGCTCACGAGGGTGCCGAAACGCTGGCGCAGGGCTTCCAGACGGTTGTTGATGTCCTCATCGGTGACCTCGGCCTTGGCGACCTCGATCTCCATGCCGTCAAGAGCCGGCAGTTCGATGTCCGGGCGACGCTCAACGGTGGCGACGAACTTCAGCTTGGTCTCATCCTTGGCGGATTCCGGCACGTCCTGAACGTCGATCTCCGGCTGGGCCATCGGGTGGATCTTCTTGGTTTCAAGAGCCTTGGAATACAGCTCCGGCACGCCGTTGTTCACAGCTTCGCCGGCGACGGCACCGAAGCCGATACGCTGGTCGATGATCTTGCCGGGCACGTGGCCCTTACGGAAGCCAGGCACGTTGACCTGCTTTGCGATTTCCTTGCGAGCCTCGTCGAGATACGGGTTGAACTCCTCCGGGTCGACGGTGACGGTGAGCTTCACCTTGGTCGGCTCAAGATTCCTGACGCTGATTTTCACGCTTGCGCTCCTGAAAAATACGGTTCTTCATATTTCTGCCGTTAGGCAACCTCTACATAATAGCGCGACTTACGGACTCTGCAACTAGGGAGACCTGCCAGTCGCGTGCGCCCTGTTCGCTGAGGAATCGCGCGACGTCACGCTTACGAGGTTCGTCCGTCCAGCACAGGTTACGCAAATACTGCGGTTTGATGACGATTTCCACAGGCGTGCGCGTGTCCTCCGCTATCTGGGAGACCGCCTTGCGCACCCTGTTGAGCACTTGCAGACGTTCCGGATACCGTTCCTTCCACACGCGAATCGATTTGGGAGCCGAGGCTGACTGCGATTCATGACGCCGCGCGGCGCCGCCGTCCACGTCCGGCCATTCGCTTGGCGGCAGGGCGAGCGCGTCCTGGATGATGTTCTTCCACATGCTCGGTTTGATTTTGCGTTGAATCGGCGCGTACCGTTCGAACATCTTGTCCTGTTCGGAATCGGTATGGATGCGCACACGTTCGTTGATGGAGCGAATCGAACGGAATTGCGCAGCGTTGTGTGGTTTGCGTTTCGCCACTTCGATGATGGAGCTGTCGGACAATAGCAGGGTCGGCGCGATGTCGTATTCGCGCGCGAGTTCGTCGCGTCGGGTCCATAGCGCGCGGACGATGGCCAGCGCCTGCCGGTCACGCATGACTTCAGTGATGTGCGAGACATGCATCCAGGGAATCAGATGCTCCTTGCGTGGTCCCAGACCTTCTTTGAGCGCGTAATCGAACTCTTCCTGAGCCCATTCCATCTTGCCTTGGCGTTTGAGTTCGGCGCGCATCTTCGTTTCAAGCTCGATGAGCAGTTCGACGTCCAACGCCGCGTAATTTCGCCAGTCGCGGGGCAACGGACGATACGACCAGTCAGCCGCAGAATGTTCTTTGGCAAGGGTCAGTCCAAGAAAATGCTCGGTGACAGCGGCGAGTCCGAATCGTTTCAATCCCAGCAGACGCGCGGCGATTTCCGTGTCGAACAGCCGTTGCGGTTCCATGCCGAGTTCGGCGAATCCCGGAAGATCCTGCAGGGAATCATGCAGAATCCATACCGCATCTCCGACGGCACGGTTGAAATCGTTCCAATCCGCCCCGGCCGCGGCGAGCGCCTGCGGATCGAGCAGGCCGATGCCGGCTCCGTCGCGTTTGAACTGCACCAGCCAGTCCTCATGCCCATACCGGAAGCCGGATGCGCGTTCCGCGTCCGCGGCAAGGGAGCCATGTGAGGAAGCCAGCTCACTGCAATAGTCACGGAATGCCGGCAACGTGTCGATCACGTTGGGCACGCCTTCGCGCGGTTCCGCCAGCAGCTTCGGCTCGTCAGTCAACGGGGTTTTCCTCCTCGGATTGCGTCATGGACCGGAGGAACGACGCCCACTGTCCGACTTGGGAGCCGGCGTCAAGGCCTCCATCGGCATAGTCTAGTGGAGTCCAAGACACCCGGATCTCGCAGCCCACCCTGGGCACGTCGGGGTCATGGCCGAATGCTGTGTTTTGGGTGACTGTGACGGTGCCGGATACATGTTCGGAATCGTTTGGATTGAGACGTTCCATCATCATGTCCCAGTACATGCCCGGAGTCAGGCAGTCGTCCTCCTTGTCGGGCAGTGGCAGGGATGCGAAAGCCACGCAACGCCAGTGGGAATGCCAGTCCTCTCGGAATTTGAGCGAATACAGGATCATGATCCAGCCGGATGCGTATGTTTCATCGCATTCCAACGCGACGCCGATGCCGAAGTTCGCCATGGAATTGGGCACCGGAATCTCACGGTATGTCATGCCTTTCAAACGCCGCATACGGTCCACGGAAAGCACCGCGTTCCAGACTTGGTCGGGAACGCCCTGCGGTCGCATAAGCATGGTCTGTGGGGCTTCGCCGCCCATATTCGCTCCCTTGCCATCGGCGCGCGCCACGTTGCGCGCATCTCGTGGAAAATCAAAGATGTCTGCCATAGTTCAAGGCTACGACAGAGAAGGTCATTTCGTAGTATTTCGAACCACTTTGCCACGCGTCGAATGTGAAGATTTTTCAGCGTATGAATAAATTGGTCCATGCCATCGATTCAGTCGGTGGCATGGACCAATATGAGACGTTCCGCATATCCAGCGAATATGGGGAAGCCATTGAGAGGACGGGCGTTTAGTACACGGTGAAGCCGTGCGACTGGAACTGCTCGACCACACGTTGTTTCATTGCCGCGGACGGGCCTTTCTGGTCCTCCAACGGGTATGGGATGTTCAGCATGTGCCACTTCGGACGGCCAAGCTGGTGGAAGGGCAATACGTCGATATGTTCCAACGCGTCGCCGAAGGTCTCGCAGATCTTCGCCACGTTCTCGACGTTTTCTTCGGAGGATGTGAGGCCCGGCACGAGCACGAAACGCACCCAGATCTTCTTGCCTGCCTTGGCCAGACGCTGTCCGAAGTCGATGGTCGGCTGCAGGATGCCGCCGGTCACCTTATGGTAGGTCTCCTCATCGCCGGATTTGACGTCAAGCAGGCACAGGTCGATGTCATCCACCATGTCATCGGTGTAGCTCGCACCGAGGAATCCGGACGTGTCGAGGCAGGTATGCACTCCCATCTGCTTGGCGGCATGGAACACGCGGGACACGAAAGCCGGCTGCATCATGGATTCGCCGCCGGAGAAAGTGATGCCGCCGCCGGTGGCCTTGAATAAATCGGCATACCGCTCGATTTTCTTGACCATGGCTTCGTAGTAGACGGGCTTGCCGTCGCGCATCTTCCAAGTATCCGGATTCTGGCAGTACTGGCAGCGCAGAGGGCATCCGCTCATGAACACGGTCATTCTGGTGCCAGGACCATCCACGGAAGTGTTGATGTCCCACGAGTGCACGAAACCGATATCGCCGCTTTTCAACGCCTTGATGCGGTCGAGACGGTCCAAGCCGATTGGCGATTCGAATCCGGACAGGCCTCCCATCAGCGTCTGGTTGACGTAGTCCTTGGAATCCCTCAGCATGTGTCTGGTCGTGGAACGGAAAATATGTTCAGACATCAATGTCCCCTTTCATCTGCCATCCCAATCATATGGGAAAACGATATGGGAAAAGCGAAAGGGACGAAGCCACGAGCTCCGTCCCTTCGCATTACCGTCGTTTCATGCGGCGGCTTTCATTTGGCTGATTGTGCCGTTCAGTCGACGACAGCGCCTTGGTGGAACGTACGGGAAATCACGTCAAGCTGCTGTTCCTTGGTGAGCTTGACGAAGTTCACCGCGTAGCCGGAGACGCGCACGGTCAGGTGCGGGTACTTCTCCGGATGCTCGACGGCATCCTCGAGCTGCTCCTTGCGCAGCACGTTGATGTTGGCGTGGTACAGGCCGTGGCCATTGCCGGCGTCCAGGATGCCAACGAGGTTGCCGATACGCTCTTCCTCGTCGCGGCCCAGACCATCAGGGGTGATGGTGTTGGTCAGCGAGATGCCGTCAAGAGCGTCGTTGTAGTCGATCTTGCCGACGGAGAACATGGACGGCAGCATGCCGTGGGAGTCCATGCCGTTCTCCGGGTTGGCGCCCGGAGCGTACGGGGTGCCCTTCTTGTGGCCGGACGGGAAGGCGCCGGTGGCCTTGCCGTATTCCACATTGGAGGTGATGGTCAGGATGGACTGGGTCGGGACGGCGTCGCGGTACACCGGCAGACGCTTGACCTGGCCCATGACGGTGGAGACGACCCACTTGGCGATGTCGTCGGCACGGTCATCATCGTTGCCGTACAGCGGGAAGTCGCCTTCGGTGCGGTAGCCGACGATCAGATCGTCATCGGCACCTTCGACGTACTCGTTCTCGTGGCCCGGCGTGGTCTTGGCGTCCTTGTTGTAGATCGGGTAGACCTTGGCGTACTTGCAGGCGGACAGGGAGTCGGCCGCAATCGACAGGCCGGACATGCCGCAGCCGAGGGTGCGGTACACTTCCTTGTCGTGCAGAGCCATCTCGATGGACTCGTAAGCGTACTTATCATGCATGTAATGGATGATGTTCAGAGCCATCACATAGGTCTCGGACAGCCATTCGAGGGCCTTCTCGTAGTTGGCCTTGACCTTCTCGTAATCCAGCGTGCCATCGGCTTCCGGCTTGATCGGGTCGATGACGCCCTTGTCGATGACCTGCATGCCGGTCATCTCGTCGCGTCCGCCGTTGATGGCGTACAGCAGGGCCTTGGCGGAGTTCACACGGGCGGCGAAGAACTGCATCTGCTTGCCCACGCGCATCGGGGAGACGCAGCATGCGATGGCGGCGTCGTCGCCCCAGTGGGAGCGGATTTCCTTATCGGACTCGTACTGGATGGCCGAGGTGTCGATGGAGATTCGGGCGCAGAAGCGCTTGTAGGCTTCCGGCAGCTTCGGATCCCAGAAGATGGTGATGTTCGGCTCCGGGCCAGGTCCGAGGTGCTCGAGGGTCAGGGTGTTGAGCAGACGGAACGAAGTCTTGGTGACCATGGTACGGCCGTCGTCGCCGAAGCCGGCGTCGGACCAAGTCGCCCAGTACGGATCGCCGGAGAAGATCGCGTCGTAATCCTTGGTACGCAGGAAGCGCACGATGCGCAGCTTCATGACCAGGTTATCGATGATCTCCTGTGCGTCGGTCTCGGTAATCTTGCCGGCCTTCAGGTCGCGCTCGAAGTAGACGTCGAAGAAGGTGGAGACACGGCCGAAGGACATGGCGGCGCCGTCCTGGCTCTTGACGGAGGCGAGGTAGCCCATGTAGGTCCACTGCACGGCTTCCTGTGCGGTCTGTGCCGGGCGGGACAGGTCGAGGCCGTACTCGTTGCCGAGGTTGATCAGCTGCTTCAGGGCCTTGATCTGCTCGTCATGCTCCTCACGGAAGCGGATCCAGTGCTCGATCTCCGGCTCGGTGAAGTCGTTGCGGTACGGGATGGAGTCCTTGTCGCGCTGCTTGAACTTGATCAGCGTGTTCACGCCGTACAGGGCCACACGACGGTAATCGCCGATGATGCGGCCGCGGCCGTAGGCATCCGGCAGGCCGGTGAGGATCTTGTTGTGGCGAGCTACCTTGATCTGCTTGGTGTAGACGCCGAAGACGCCGTCGTTGTGGGTCTTGCGGTACTTGGTGAAGATCTTCTTGATCTCCGGATCGGGCTCCTTGCCGGCTTCCTTGATGGCCTGCTCGACCATACGCCAGCCGCCGTTCGGCATCATGGCGCGCTTGCACGGCACATCGGTCTGCAGACCGACAATCACATTGTCGACTTCCGGGGAATCGATGTAGCCGGCCGGGAAGGCGTCGATGCCCGCCGGGGTGTGGGTGTCCACGTCGTAGACGCGCTGCTTGCGCTCCACGGACAGATAGTTGTCGTCCAGATACTTCCACAGGTGCTTGGTCTTGTCGGTGGCGTCAGCCAGGAAGGACTCGTCGCCCTCATATGGCGTGTAGTTCTTCTGGATGAAGTCGCGGACATCAATGTCCTTCTGCCAGTTGCCCTCGGTGAAGCCTTCCCAAGCCTTAGCCTCAAGTTCCTCCTGGGAGACCGCCGTTGCATCAACTGCTGCCATTTCCACTCCTTACTGGGTGTCGGTTGGCGACGCATCGTTACGCCGTCGCTACTTCACGATTGTAACGGCAATCATCTGCGAAAAGCCTGAAAACCACGCCCGAAATTAGTGACATAAATCACAATCGGGCGTGGTTTTCATATGGAATTCACTTTTCGGAAGATGCCGAGCCGTCCGCTGACCAGCGTTTCCATTCGCGGTCCTGTTCCTCCCATTTGAGATTGCGTTCCTGCACGATCTTCCACGCGTCGAGCGCGTCCTCACGGGTTCTGTACGGCCCCATGCGGTGGCTTGCCGGGGAAATCATGCCCAATTCCGGCTGCTCGGTGACGGTGTTGAAATACCACTGCTTTTCCATATCGGCTTCCTTCGGCTCTCGATGTTCTGCTTGCGATCGCCGATTATTCGCGGAATGCGTTGGTGACCGGCAGACGGCGATCACGTCCAAACGCCAGCGCCGTCACCTTCGGTCCCAGCGGATACTGGCGACGCTTCCATTCGGCGCGGTCGACCAATCGCATGACCGTGTCGACGGTCGCCTCGTCGAAGCCGTCGGCCAGCAGGTCGGCGCGGCCATGAGCATGCTCGATGTACATCGCCAATACTTGATCGAGCAGCGCGTATTCCGGCAGCGAATCGGAATCCTTCTGCCCTGGGCGCAATTCGGCGGACGGCGCCTTCTCGATCGAGTTGACGGGGATCATCACACCATCCGGCAGCGGAGTGCCCGCGCTCCCCTGCTCGTTGCCGACGACATGCAGACCGCCGATGCCCATGCCGGCGGCGGCAGCCTTGTTGCGCCAGCGGGAGATCTCCCACACGCGGGTCTTGAGCAGGTCCTTGATCGGCGCATAGCCGCCGACCGCATCGCCGTAGATTGTGGAATAGCCGCATGCCAGTTCGGACTTGTTGCCGGTGGCCACGGCCAGCAGTCCTTTGGAGTTCGAGTAGGCCATGACGATGACGCCGCGGATGCGCGCCTGCAGGTTCTCGGCGGCGACGCCTTCCAGTTCCAGCTGGTTTTGGAAGGAGACGAACAGCGGCTCGATGGGCTGGATGTCATAATGCGCGCCGATATTGCGCGCCAAATCAGCTGCATCGTCCTTGGATCCGTCGGACGAATACATGCTCGGCATGGAGATGCCGTACACGTTCTCGCCGCCCACCGCGTCGGCCGCCATGGCAGCCACGAGCGCGGAATCGATGCCGCCGGACAGGCCCAGGCACACGCCCTTGAAATGGTTCTTGGCCATGTAATCCTTCAGACCCAGCACGCAGGCGGTGTACACTTCCTCGTCCGGATCGGGCTTGGCTGCGATCGTACCGACCTTCTGATGCTCCGCGGACGTGTCCAAGTCGAAGAAGCTCAGATCCTCCATGAACATCGGCGAGCACTCAAGCAGGGTGCCGTCGGTGTCCACAACGAAGCTGCCGCCGTCGAAGACGAGGTCGTCCTGGCCGCCCACTTGGTTCAGGTAGATCATCGGGGCGTTCACTTCGGCCGCGCGGCGCACCGCGAGGTCGAGACGGGTGTCGGTTTTGCCTTCCTCGTATGGCGAACCGTTCATGGTCAGCAGCAGGTCGATGTTCTCCTTGGCGAGTTCGGCCACAGGGCCGCCGTCCTGCCAGATGTCCTCGCAGATGGCCACGCCGATGCGCGCGCCGTTCACGTCGAGCACCATGGATTTGTTGCCGGGGCTGAAGATGCGGAATTCGTCGAACACGCCGTAATTGGGCAGGAAATGCTTGTCGTAGCCGGCCCAGACAACGCCGTCGTGCAGGACGACGAGTCGGTTGCGCGGTTTGGAGGTTTCACGGTCGGTGCCTACAGTGCCGGCCACCACATATAGTTCGCCGAGACTGTCGGATGCCAGTTCGGTGGCGAGCCAGTTGGCTTTGTCCCATGCGGCTTTGCGGAAGGTGGCACGCAGTGCGAGGTCTTCGATGGGGTATCCGGTCAATGTCATTTCCGGGAACACGACGACTTGCGCGCCCTGCTGAGCGGCGAGATGCGCGTATCGCATGACCTTGTCGGCGTTGGAATCAAGGTCTCCGACGCAGGTGTCGATTTGGGCGAGTGCGAAGCGAATGTCTGTCATAGCTGCCTAACCTACCGTTGATTTGTTGGATATGTTGTGTTTTTACGATTATGAAAATTGCGATTACGGCGTTCCGCACGTGGCGTCACGACAGTTCGTTGAGCACCGTCAGCGCCGCGTTGGCGTAGAATTCCACGCCGGCTTGCAGCGATTCGTCAAGACCGACGAAGTGCGGGCTGTGCCAATCCGGGCAGCCTTCCTCGCCGTTGGATCCGATGAAGGCGAACACAGGCATGGTGACGGGCATGAAATCGCAGAAGTCCTCCCCCGCCATCGACGGGTGGATGGGTTCGAGCTGGGCGTAATCGCGCACGTTGTCGGCGACTATCTTGGAAAGTTCCGTATCGGAGACGAGCGGATTCTGGAAGTCGTCCCAATCGATGTCGGCGGTGATGCCGTAACCGGCCGCAATGGACTGGACCTGTTGCTTGAAGCGTTTCTCCACCAGTTCACCGTCGGACTTGTGGAAGTATCGTACGGTGCCTTGGAAGCTCGCCTTGTCGGGTACGACGTTCCACACGTGGCCGCCGTGCATTTCGGTGATGGACAGCACGAGCGGATGGAACGGCGATACGTTACGGCTCACGATGGTCTGCAATGCGAGGACCATCGTGGCGAGCGCCTCGATCGGGCCGGTGCCCTTGTGCGGATAGCCGGCGTGTGTACCGGTGGCGTGCAGGGTTACATGGAATTTCACGCAGCCGGCCATCATCGGTTCGGGGCCGACGGCGATCTGTCCGGGCGCGTAGTTCGGGTTGTTGTGCGCGCCGATGGCGGCTGATACGTCGGCGAGCAGTCCCGCGTCGACCATGGCCTTCGCGCCGAGGCCAAGTTCCTCGGCGGGCTGGAACAGCAGTTTGATGGAGCCCTTGATGTGTTTGCGGCGCTTGGCGAGCCAGAACGCGGCACCGAGCATGTACGACATGTGCAGGTCGTGGCCGCAGCCGTGCATCACGCCGTCGTTGACGGATGAGAACGGCAGACCGGTGTCTTCCTGGATGGGCAGACCATCGATGTCGGCGCGCAATGCGATGCGTGGTCCCGGCTGGTCGCCGCGGATCAGTCCGACCACGCCGGTTTCGAGCGGATTGTTGAGCACTTCGATGTCGTGTGCGCGCAGCAGCTTCTCAATGTAGGCGCTGGTCTCGTATTCCTTGAAGCTGCGTTCGGGGTGCGCATGCAGATAGTGCCTGATTTCGATGATCTCCGGCGTGATTTCGATATGTTCGCTCATGGTTGACGATTGTAGGCACATCCGGCCGTTTTTCCTATTTTCGTGGTCGTGTTCCGTGCCGTGCACGACGTTTTCGCACATATCCTCGTAAGCTGGATACCGGGTTTGACATGGTTTTTCATGGAGGCAGCATGGCTCAGGACATCAAGACGGCGTTTTTCGACATCGACGGCACGTTGACGAGTTTCGTCACGCATGTGGTGCCGCAGTCCACCGTCGACGCGTTGCATGCATTGCAGCGCAATGGCGTGAAGGTGTTCATCTGTTCGGGCCGCGCACCCTCCTACATGGGCGTGGTGCTTGATACCATTCCCGTCACGTTCGACGGCATCGTGGGACTTAACGGCCAGTATTGCACCACGCGCGACGGTCTCGACTACCGGCATCCGATCGACCAGGCCGACGTGAAGCTGATCACCGACTGGCTTGAAACGCATGCCGACGTGGTCGCCAACTATGCGGAAAGCGACTACGGGTATTTCAATCGCACGAACGCCGCATTGGAACGCACGTGGAACAGTCTCGGCAAGACCGCGCCGAAAATCGACGTGCATGATCCGCGCGAACGCATCGCAAACCATTCCACGTTCCAAATCAGCCCGTATGTGGACGAGACGATGGAAGCCGAAATCGCCAGCATGTGCGGCAACGTGCGCGGCGTCAGATGGCATCCCGCTTTCACCGATCTGATTCCCGCCGATGGAGGCAAGGCGGTTGGTATGCAGGTGATGCTGGAGCATTTCGGTTGGACGAAAGACAATGCGATCGCATTCGGCGACGGCGGCAACGATGTGGACATGCTACGATTCGCGGGAATCGGCGTGGCAATGGGCAACGCCACCGACGAGCCGAAAGCGGCGGCCGATTACGTCACCGACAGCGTCGACGACGCCGGCATAGCCAACGCGCTTAAGCATTTCGGCGTTATATGACGGTGTTTCCGCAAGATTATTTACGATTCACAAGTCTGTTTTTCGCATATTCCTGCGGTTTTCGCGCCCTTTATAAATAATTCCGATAAGCGCGCGACGTGTTGCCGTCACAGGTTCCTCTATATTGGTCAATCGTTGGCCCGCAACCGCAGTAAGCGTCCGGGCCGTGTAGCGAAATTGAGAGAGAGGAACTCAACCATGCGTAACAAGAAGATTCTCGGCGCACTGCTCGCCGTCACCACGCTCGCGACCTTCGGCCTGGCAGGCTGCGGCAATTCCGGTTCCAACGGTGCCGCCTCCAAGGAGGACGACAAGACCATCACCGTGGCCGCCTCCCCGACCCCGCACGCGGAGATCCTGAACAAGGCGGTCAAACCGCTCGTCGAGAAGGACGGCTACAAGCTGGTCGTCAAGGAATTCACCGACTACGTGCAGCCGAACACCGCCACCGAGGATGGCGAGGTTGACGCCAACTACTTCCAGCACAAGCCGTACCTCGACAACTTCAACAAGGAGAAGGGCACGCATCTGGTGTCCGTGGAGGGCATCCACTTCGAGCCGTTCGGCCTGTACCCGGGCAAGACCAAGGAGCTGAAGGATCTTCAGGACGGCGCCACCGTGGCCGTGCCGAATGATGCCACCAACGAGGCCCGCGCGCTTCTGCTGCTGCAGGATGCCGGCCTGATCAAGCTGAAGGATCCGAAGGACATCAACGCCACGCCGAAGGACATCACCTCCAATCCGAAAAACCTGAAGTTCAAGGAGCTTGAGGCCGCCGTCGTGCCGACCGTCATCAAGGATGTCGACATCGCGGCCCTGAACGGCAACTACGCCATCCAGGCCGGCTTCGACCCGACCAAGGACACGCTAGCCACCGAGAAGGCCGACGGTCTGGCCGCGAAGACCTACCAGAACATCCTCGTGGTGAAGGAAGGCAACGAGAACACCGCCAAGACCAAGGAGCTCAAGAAGGCTTTGAAGTCCGACGAGGTGCGTGACTACATCAACAAGAACTACAAGGGCGCTGTCGTTCCGGTCTTCTAAGACCCGCTTCGGCAGTAGGAGTTCAATGCCGCAGGTATACTACCCTGCGGCATTCTTGTTATGGAACACGATTAGGAACAGGACATTATGACGATTCAGATCGACCATCTGCACAAAAGCTACGGCAGTGGCGCCGAAGCGCATGAGGTGCTGCACGACATTAACCTGACCATCGATTCGGGTGAGGTCTTCGGCATTCTCGGCTCGTCCGGCGCGGGCAAATCGACATTGGTGCGTTGCATCAACCTGCTGGAACGCCCCACTTCCGGCAAGGTGCTCATCGACGGACGAGACATCACCGGCGTGAAAGGCAAGGAGCTGGCGGACGTGCGCGCCGGAATCGGCATGATCTTCCAGAACTTCAGCCTGTTCCAGCAGCGCACCGTGCTGCGCAACGTGACCTTCCCGCTGGAACTCAACCACACGCCGAAAGCCAAACGTGAGGAACGTGCGCGGTATCTGCTCGACCTGGTCGGTCTGGCTGATCTGGCCGACCGCTACCCCAGCCAGCTGTCCGGCGGCCAGCAGCAGCGCGTGGCCATCGCAAGGGCGTTGGCCAACAATCCGTCCATCATGCTGTGCGATGAGGCCACCAGCGCGCTCGACTCCACCACGACGGCGCAGATCCTCGACCTGCTGCGTCGCATCAACCGTGAACTTAATGTGACGCTGGTCGTCATCACGCATTCGCTGTCCGTGGCACGCAACATCTGCGACCGTGTGGCCATGATAGACGGAGGCCGCATTGTGGAAATGGGCGATACGGAAGCGCTGTTCGCCGATCCGCACAGTGACATTCTGAAGACTTTGATCGCCGACGCGAAGGTGACGAACCATCGGCATACGCACGAAACGGCGGATGGCGCGAAGAATGGGGCGGCCGATGATTCCGCCCAGAAAGAGGTGAAGTGAGATGGGACAGGTGGTTTCGCAATTCATCGCCGATTATGGCGAACTGCTGGTCGAAGGCGTGCGTGACACGATCATCATGACTGCTGTGGCGACGCTGCTGGCATATGTGATCGGCCTGCCGGTCGGCGTGCTGCTCATCACGTCCGCGAAAAAGGGCATCCGTCCGAACGCACCGCTCAACACCGTGCTCGGCTGGATCGTGAACATCGTGCGTTCCGTGCCGTTCATCATTCTGCTGGTGGCCATCATCCCGCTGACCCGACTGATTGTCGGCACCTCGCTCGGCGTGCCGGGCGCCATCGTGCCGCTGGTCATCACCGCGGCTCCGTTCGTGGCGCGCGTGGTGGAACAGTCGCTCGCCGAAGTGGACGGCAGTCTGGTGGAGGCCGCGCAAAGCTTCGGTGCCAGCAACCTGCAGATCGTGTTCAAGGTGCTGCTGTTCGAAAGCCTGCCATCGCTGGTGCGCGGTGCGGCACTGACGTTCATCACCCTGTTCGGCTTCTCCGCCATGGCCGGTACCGTCGGCGCGGGCGGCCTGGGCGATATCGCCATCCGTTACGGCTACCAGCGTTACCAGTACGACGTGATGACCGTTGCCGTGATTCTGTGCGTCATTCTCGTGCAGATCGTGCAGACCATCGGCGACGTGGTGTCCGACCATATCGACCATCACGAGCGTTGAGCCAGCACATTCGCGTTCCTTATGAAAAGCGGGTCCAAACGTTTGTTGTTTGGACCCGCTTTTCGTACGCGGAAAGAGACGCTGCTCGTAGACGATTACTTGTTGAGCTCGGCCTTGACCAGACCGGCCAGCTTGCCGCCATCGATGGTTTTGCCGGCAAGCGCGGCACGAGCGGCTTTGACGACGCGACCCATGTCCTTGGGGCCGGCCGGGTTCACTTCTGCCACGGCGTCGGCGACGGCTTTGGCGTAGTCCTCGTCGCTGGCGGCCGCCGGCAGGAAGGTTTCCAGGAAATCGGCCTCGGCGGTTTCGGGAGCGGCCTTGTCCGCCAGTCCCTTGTCTTCGTACAGTTTGGCGGTCTCACGACGGGTCTTGACGCCCTTCTGGATGACCTTGAGCACTTCCTCGTCGGTCGCTTCGTGACCGTTGGCGATCTCCAGGTTCTGGATGTCCGCCAACGTCAGGTTGATCGGGTTGAGCTTGGCCTTGTCCTTGGCTTTCATCGCCGCGATCTTGGCTTTCTTCAGCGTGTCCTTCATCGACATGTTCGTTCCTCTTTTCTTGACCGTTCGAACACCGTCTTAATACTACGCGTCTACCAATCCGCCGTCCTGTATCCGTGCCGTCGGCATCCACGCCGGTCTCAAGCCCATGAGACACTTGGAGCCATGACTACAGTTATCATGCGCACCTCCGATGATAATCGTGGTCAGCTGTTTTTGGCTTTGTTCCAAGGCTTTCAATTTTTGGGAAACCTGCCGATTACCCTCGTCTTCCACGAGGCACCTACAGGCACCCAAGAATAATCCGGTGACATTCCACCGTTCTGCCGGCGCTCAACGTCTTCGCCGACCGGCGTGGAAAAGTGCAATCCCCCCCCTGTAGTTTCATGATGTTCCGCATGGGTGGCGCCCAGAAGCATTCGCCCGGCAGTACGCCTCCGCGTCGGACAACAGGCAGAACGACACGCGGCCCACGCAACCGGACGGCCTTCACCTTGAACTCGCCCGCGTATCAAGTGCCCTTTGCCATAATCCCATCATCTCCCATCGAGTTAGGGGAATGCGGAACAAAAATCAGTTCATATCACTTTTTCTGTTCCTTGAACTGAGCCTGGCCTCTCCAGCAAGTACAATAGGGCTCATTCCTCCGCAGTTCGAGAATCGAGCCAATATGCGCCGAATTTGCCACACGCTTGCAGTCCTCCTAGTATGCGTTGGACTCTTATGCACAGCAAGCGGCTTTATTTTTGACTACCTGCATCCAGAATACGTATCTAGCTTTCCTTCATACCTTTATCTTTTACGAGCGGTCCCCTTCCTCATCGCTGCTGGTGCTGTCGAAACTATTTTTCACCTACTAAAAAGAAGAAATAAAGGTAGAAGGAACGCAAGCAATTTCCCGAACCGCTCATGAAGCATATCCCAGGCTCCAGCGATACCCATTCAAGCCCATCCAACCCCTGGGGATTCCCGGATCCGCCTTCACAGTAGTACTTCATGTAACCGTCGAGCTTAGTCCCGAACACGTCGATGGGCTACCGCCCGGTCTCAAGCCCATGAGACACTTGGAGCCATGACTACCATCATCATGCGCACCTCCGAAGGTGACATCAAAATCAACCTGTTCGACGACGAAACCCCGGAAACCGTGGCCAATTTCCTCGGCCTTGCCACCGGCGAGAAGGAATGGATCGATCCGATGACCGGCCAGCCTTCCCATGAGCCGTTCTACAACGGTCTAACCTTCCACCGCATCATCAAGGATTTCATGATTCAGGGTGGCTGCCCGCTGGGCAACGGCACCGGCGGCCCGGGCTACGACTTCGACGATGAAATTGTTCCTGATCTGAAGTTCGACCACCCGTACCTGCTGGCCATGGCGAACGCCGGCCTGCGTCGTGGCATGGACGGCAAGATCCACGGCACCAACGGTTCCCAGTTCTTCATCACCACCGTGCCGACCCCGTGGCTCGACGGCCACCACACCATCTTCGGCGAGGTTGCGGATGACGATTCCAAGGCAGTGGTCGACAAGCTCGAAGCCGTGAACACCGATCGCATGGACCGTCCGACCGAGCCGGTCGGCATCGTGTCCGTGGAAGTGCTCAAGTAAGCGTTTCCCGCACAGCCGTACAATATAGGAAAGCCCCTCGATTGAGGGGCTTTCTTCATTTTATTTATAGAGGCGTTTGCTTGCAATCACCGGCTTATGCGATTCGTCAACATCACATTTTGCGCAGTCGCGGCTCCGCGGAATCCTTCGCGCCGGTGATGCGGTACACGTCGAACACGCCTTCGATTTTACGCACGGCGGCGAGCAGAGTGTTCAGATGCTGCGGATCGGCCATTTCGAAGCTGAACTGGCTGGTGGCCACACGGTCGGTGCCGGTGGAAATCGAGCCGGAGATAATGTTCACGCCGTGGTCGGACAGCACGCGTGTCACATCGCTCAGCAGATGCGGACGGTCAAGCGCCTCGACCTGGATCTTGACCATGAACACGCCCTTGGTGCTGGTCCACTGCACATCCACCACACGTTCGGGCTGGCGTTTCTCCAGTTCGAGCATGTTCTGGCAGTCCACGCGATGCACGGACACGCCTTGGTTGCGGGTGATGAAGCCGATGATCTTGTCTCCCGGCACCGGCATGCAGCATCGGGCCAATTTGACCCAGATGTCACCCACACCCTTAACGGAGATGCCGAGCGAGCTGGTGGTCTTCTTGGTACGCTCCACCTGCTTGAGCGGCAACGCCTCCTGCTCGACTTCCTCATCCACCTCGTCGCTGCCCGCGTCACGGACCAGATGCGAGATGACGTTCTGCGTGGAGATCTGGCCATCACCAATCGCCACGAACACGGCTTCCGCGTTGGCAAGGTTCAACTCGTCGGCGACACCCACCAATGCTTCCGGAGTCAGCAGCGTGGTGATTGGCAGGTTGCGCTTGCGCATGGCGCGCGTCAGCTCGTCACGGCCTTCCTCGACGGCTTCGGTACGGCGTTCCTTGCTGAACCATTGACGAATCTTGTTGCGTGCCTTCGGGCTCTTGGCGAAGCTCAGCCAATCACGCGACGGACCTGCGGATTCGGACTTGGATGTCAATATTTCAACGGTATCGCCATTCTCGAGCTTGGTATCAAGCGGCACCAATCGTCCGTTCACGCGCGCACCCATGGTACGGTGACCGACTTCGGTGTGCACCGCATAAGCGAAATCAATCGGAGTGGCTTCGGCGGGAAGCGAGACGATCTTGCCTTTCGGCGTGAACACGTAGACCTCTGCCGCGCCCAAATCCTCTTTGAGGGAGCCAAGGAATTCGTCGGAATCCGGCGTTTCGCTCGTCCAGTCGGCAAGTTGCTGAATCCATTTGAGGTTGTCGGCCTCGCTCAGCTCCTGGTTTTCGCCACGCTTGCGGTCGGACTTGTCAGGCGAGCTCAACGCGCGTCCGGCTTGGCCGTTCTCCTTGTACTTCCAATGCGCAGCGATGCCGAATTCCGCGCGGCGGTGCATGTCCCACGTGCGGATCTGAATCTCCACCGGCTTGCCGCCGGGGCCGACCACCGTGGTGTGCAGGCTCTGGTACATGTTGAGCTTCGGCATGGCGATATAGTCTTTGAAACGGCCGGGAACAGGGTTCCACCGCGCATGCACGGCACCCAACGCCGCATAGCAGTCCTGAATCGTGTCGACGATGATACGCACGCCCACCAAATCATAAATGTTGGCGAAATCGTGCCCGCGCACGATCATCTTCTGGTAAATGGAGAAGTAGTCCTTCGGGCGGCCCGTCACATAGGCTTTGATGTGCTGTTCGTCGAGATCCTCATTGATTTCGGCGAGAATCTGCTTCAGGTACACGTCGCGTTGTCCGGCGCGACGGGCCACCAATACCACAATCTCGTTGTAGATCTTCGGATACAGAACCTTGAAGCTGAGTTCTTCCAACTCGGTTTTGATGGCGTTCATGCCAAGACGGTTGGCGAGCGGCGCATACACATCCAGCGTTTCACGTGCCTTTTTCTGCGCGTTCGACTGCTTGACGTAACGCCATGTACGGGCGTTGTGCACACGGTCGGCGAGCTTGACCACCAGCACGCGCACGTCGCGGCTCATCGCCACCACCATTTTGCGGATGGTCTCGGCCTGGGCGGAATCGCCGTATTCCATTTTGGAAAGCTTCGTGACGCCGTCCACCAGGCCGGTCACCGTGTCGCCGAATTCGGCGCGGCATTCGTCGAGCGTGTAGTCGGTGTCCTCCACCGTGTCGTGCAGAAGGCCCGCTGCCACAACCAGCGGCCCCATGCCAAGATCGGCGAGGATCTGCGCCACTGCAAGCGGATGGATGATGTACGGCTCGCCGGATTTACGCCGTTGCGACGAATGCTGGGTGACGGCGCGCCGGTAGGCTCTCGCGAGAATGCTCATGTCCTCGTCGGGATGGTGGTATTCGCACATCTTGAGGATTGGTTCAAGCGGGTCAAGCGGATTCGTGCTGATCTCGCAGCCCAACATTCTGGCCGAACGAACCTCATGATCCGTGTCGCTCATTTCGCTCCTCCTCGCTTGGAATGTACCCTATAGTACCCGCGCATCACCATATGACGGATGTATCCGGCCGCGTGTTGCACGGCCGGATACATCCTCGGTCTTTGTGTATTGCAGTCCCGTCAGGACGCAACGCCGGTTGATCCGAAGCCACGTTCCGCGCGGTCGGATCCGGGCAGGGTCTGCGCCTCGATGAATTTTGCCTCGACGTAGCGTTGGATGACCAGCTGTGCGATGCGGTCGCCCGGATGGAACGTCACGGCGCGTTCCGGATCGAGGTTGATCAACGGCACCTTGATTTCGCCACGGTATCCAGCGTCGATGGTTCCCGGCGCGTTAAGCACCGTGACGCCCTGCTTGACGGCGAGTCCCGAACGCGGATGCACCAGCGCCACATAGCCGGAAGGCAATGCGATTGCCACTCCCGTGGGCACCAGCGCCCGCTGGAACGGCTTCAACGTCACTTCTTCGGTGGTGCGCAAATCGGCACCGGCGTCTCCGGCATGGGCGTAATGCAGCTGAGCCGGCTGCCCGGGATCCAGCGACTTTACCAGAACCTCGACGTTTTCCGGCTCGTTGTATGCCTCGTCGAACGCCATCAGGCCGCACACTCCTTGCATACCGGCTGTCCGTCGTCGGTAGTGTAGGCAAGCTGGCTGCGATGCTTCACCAGGAAGCATTCGGAGCAGATGAACTCGTCGCCCTGCATCGGAATGACGGTCACCGAAGCGTCCTCATTGCTCAAATCGGCGCCCGGCAGCTCGTAGTCTTCGGCAATGGCGTTCTCGTCATCGTCCATATCGTTGGAATTGTTCTGAGAACCCTTGCTCAAAGCCTGGAGCGACTCCTCGTCCTCGTCTTTGTTGCGCGGGGAATCATAATCCTGTGCCATCGAGATTCCTTTCGTCATCTATGGTGCTTATGCGCCATAGAATACATGACTTTTCCCCCGCTAGGATACACGAATTGAAATACTCGTAAAATCCGACACGTGGGGCACAATAGAATTAATAGAAAAATCTAAGGGAAAGTGGTGTGTTGTGCCTGAGAATGCGCTCGAAGATGCACGGTTCGATCATGTGAGTGAAACCGGTGAGCTCGTCTTTGTTTCAGGTGCCGGCAAATTCGCCGTCAAGGTCGATGAAGCGCTTGAAAGAGCCATTTTGGAGGCAAAGCAGATTCGCACCGAAACCCAAGAGGAGCGTCAGCAGCAAGCGCCTTCCACGCTGCCGATCTCCCAAATCCAATCCTTGATTCGAGCCGGAGCCAATCCGACCCGCGTGGCGGAGCGATATTCGTTGAGCGAAGCGCTTGTTCGGCGTTTCTCGGCGGCGGTGGAAACCGAAAAGCAATATGCGATCGAACAGTTCCTGGCGGTTCCCGCGCCGAAGGAAAGCCGCGTGCGCACGCTTTCCGAACTGATCGAACGCACGTTCGCCGCAGCCCACGTACGGTTGGAGGATGTGCGGTGGAAGGCCACCAGACGTGGTTTGGAACCGTGGAAGATTACCGCGGAGTTCGATTCCGCAGGTCATGCCGCCCGTGCGGAATGGTCTTGGAACATGCATGACAACGCGGTCAACTGTCTGAACGCAACGGCACGCAAGCTCATCGGCGAGCAAGACACGCCGACGGAAGGACACGCCGAGAAGCAGGTCGACCAGAATTTTCTCGCATCATTGAATTTGCCGGGCGATTCCGCACGTTCCGCACGTATCGAACAGACGGTGTCCGCTTGGAATGCTCCGGAACCGGTTGCACCACAAGCCACGAATATCAAGACCACCGTTGAGACTCAGCCATCGACGACCGTTCCGCTGCCGAACCGTCCGGAAATCGCGACGACGCAGTCCCCCGCCCCTTCAACGACGGAACCTGCCCAAAACTCGCAAAACACGCAATCCGCCGGCGAGCAGCAGTCCGATAAGTCCAAGACGGCATCATCCGATCTTCATAGTCAGAGCACCACCAAATCGAAGCGCCGTGCAGGACGCTCCGCAGTGCCGAGTTGGGATGAAATTCTGTTCGGTGACTGATTAACGTTCCCTAACATCCCACGGCAACATCCGTTCAGACGTTCGGATCATTCGATCAAGCCACGTCAATCAGACATGGAATATCAGATTCCATGTAGGTCAGCGACCCGTGCACGCTGGGCAGATGCATCGCCTTCTCCGCCTGTGTGCGGGAATCGACAATGGTGGTAGAGCCCGCAGCGGAGACGACCACATCGCCGATCATCGACTTGACGCGTTCATCGACTGGTCCGTAGACGCCTTCCTCGATTGCCTGCCGGCGGGTGCGCACCTGGGCGCGCTCCCCCAGCACGTCACGCCAACGAGCGGCGATGTCCTCCGGATTCTCGCCATCCTCGCCATAAAGCATGACACAGCGTGGTTCACCGCCGACATTCGCGACGCCCCGCATCAGCTGGGGTTCGGACGCTATGTCGATGCAGGCTTCCGGGTCGGCGGTTATCATGCCATGATCCGCCACGATGACGATCAGCGTGGCCTTCGGCACACTTCGACGCAGCAAAGACAACTGGGCGTCGATACGCTCATATGTGCCGATCCACTTGTCGGAGTCCCAGCCGTAATTGTGTCCGATCTTGTCCGCGTCGCGCAGGTACACGTATGTCAGTCCGGGCGTGTTCGCCGCTTTCGCCGCGGTCATGATACGTCGGCGTGGATCGTCATTGGAGATGTAGTCGCTGCCACGCAACGCCGCCTGAGTCAACGCGGAGAACGCGAATTTCGGCAGTCCCGAACTGGTGACGCGAACGTCCTGTTCCGCCAATCGTTCGAATATGGTCGGCTGCTGTTGCAGTTTCAGCGGTGCGGGCGCGTTTTTGAAAGAGATGAGCTGGCAGATTTCGCCATTGTCGGGATTGAGCTGCGTATACCCCGTCATGCCGGTTAATCCAGGGCATGTGCCGGTGCCGAACGTGGACATGGCGGCCACGGTGGTGCTGGGCATGCATGTGGCGATTGGCCGCTGGTTAACGCCATCCGCCATCAGCGACCGTAGATAGGGTGAATGTCCCAATCTCATATTGATGTTCCAATATCCGAGACCGTCCACCAGGACCACGACTGCCGAACGCGCGTCCGGCAGGCCAAGTGCCTCTTGGAGTCGTTTCGGATCGGCATGGATGGCCGTTGGAATCGGATGCCCGATGGCGCTGGAAATGGCGGGAAGTACCGAGGATAGGTGGAGAGCACCGCCGCGGCTGCCCTCATCCGGCAGTTCGTCGCCATATCGTGCCGGACTGGTCATGGCTAGCAGCTGGTCGATTTCGGGCACTTCAACACTCATGGTTCCCATTCAAGCACCGCGGCAGTACCAGCTGGTAATATTGCTAGGTTGATTACCATAACCTTTCCGTGAGGAGAACCACCGCATGGTGTCGCACCGCAAACCGGCAAAACCAGCCTTTGACCCGCGTACGGTCAAGGAGAACATCGTCGAAACGCCGTTGAACGAAGAAATGAGCAAGTCGTTCCTCGAATACGCGTATTCGGTGATTTACGCCCGAGCGCTGCCTGATGCCAGGGACGGTCTCAAGCCGGTGCAACGACGCATCATCTATCAGATGGGTCAGATGAGCCTCAATCCGGACCGGCCGTATATGAAGTCGGCGCGTGTGGTTGGCGAAGTGATGGGCAAGCTCCATCCGCATGGCGATTCCGCGATTTACGAGGCAATGGTACGTTTGGCGCAGCCGTTCGCGATGCGGCTGCCATTGGTGGACGGTCACGGCAATTTCGGTTCTCTCGATGACGGTCCTGCTGCTTCTCGTTATACCGAGGCTCGTATGGCGCCGGCCGCGTTGGGCATGAATGCCGATATCGCCGAAAATACCGTCGATTTCACGCCGAATTACGATAACAAGCTTCAGGAGCCGACTGTGCTGCCTGCCGCGATTCCGAACCTGCTGGTCAATGGTGGTTCCGGCATTGCCGTCGGCATGGCCACGAATATGGCCACGCACAATCTTGGCGAGGTGGTGGCTGCGGCCAAGCATCTTATGCGCCATCCCGACGCGACGTTAGAGGAGTTGATGCGCTACGTGCCGGGTCCGGATTGGCCGGGCGGCGGCGTGATTGTGGGCCGCAAGGGCATCCGCGAGGCGTACGAGACGGGTCGTGGCGCGTTGACCACGCGTTCCGTGACGCATATCGAAAACGTGACGGCTCGCAAAAAGGCCATCGTCGTGACGGAACTGCCGTTCATGGTGGGTCCGGAACGTGTGTTGGAACGTATTTCCGAAGGTGTGAAGAACCGTAAGCTGGACGGCATTTCCGGTGCCATCGATCTGACTGACCGGCATAACGGCACGCGCCTCGTCATCGAAATCAAAACCGGGTTCGATCCGAACGCGGTGTTGGCGCAGCTGTTCAAGCACACGCCGTTGCAGGACAATTTCACCATCAACAATGTGGCGTTGGTCAATGGCCGTCCGCACACCATGGGATTGAAGGAAATGCTTCAGGTGTGGGTGGACCATCGTCGTGTGGTGATCCGCCGACGCAGTGAATTCCGCAGGAAGAAGGCGCTTGAGCGGCTGCACTTGGTGGAGGGCTTGCTGCTCGCCATGGTGGACATCGATGAAGTCATTCAGGTGATTCGCTCTTCTGATGATGCCGAGGCCGCGAAAACAAAGCTTATCGCCGTATTCGATCTGGACGAGATTCAGGCACAGTACATTCTTGACTTGCGGCTGCGCCGTCTGACCAAGATGAGTCGTATCGAGCTTGAGGCGGAACGCGACGATCTGAAGCGGCGTATCGAAGAGCTTGAACGCATTCTTGCTTCCGATGAGGCGCTTGACGGCGTGGTCATTGACGAAATGGATGACGCCGTGGTCAAATACGGCACTCCCCGGCGCACGGTGCTGCTGGATGAGGATGAGGAAGGCAATTTGACGCCTGTTGTGGCGCATGGCGATGATGGCGTCTCTGCAAACGCGATGGCTGCCGCGCGCGCCGCCGCGACCGTATCCTCCGCAGCAGCCGATGTCGCCGCAGCCGCAAAGGCCGCAAAGAAGGCCGGCGATGAGAATGCCACCGCATCGGCTCTGCAGATTGATGACGAGCCGTGCGCGGTGATGCTGTCCGCCACGGGCCTGATCGCACGCACTTCCGAGGATGCGGTGGAACGTTGGGAGAATCGTTCGGCTTCCAACGGACGCGCCAAGGATGATCAGATCGTTTCGATGTTCCGCACGTCCACACGTTCCTCATACGGCTTGGTTACTTCAGCGGGTCGTCTGGTGCTGGCCCATGTGGTCGAATTGCCGAAGGTTTCCGCGGATGGGCCGCTCAGTGTCACGGGTGGTGTGAAGGCCGAGGAACTGCTGGGCATGACGGAGAACACCGATCCGATCCGCGGCGAACGGGTGATTGCTGCGATTGATATGCCGTCCACGGATGACGGCGGTCAGCTTGTTCCTTTGGCGTTGGGCACCCGCAACGGCGTGGTCAAGCGTTGGAACCGTGAATCTCCGACCACAATGGATTCGTGGAGCGTCATCGATTTGAAGGATGATGACGAAGTGCTTGCCGCTGCCGAAGCCCGTGATGAGGATCGTCTGGTGTTTGTGTCCACCGATTCCTCGTTGTTGACGTTCGAAGCGAAGAATGTGCGTCCGCAGGGCCGTACCGCTGGCGGCATGGCGGGCATTCGTCTGGCTGAGGGGTGTTCGGTGGCCGCGTTCGCGGTGGTGCCTGACGGCAAGGTGACATGGAATTACGAAGAAGGCGAGAATGGACTGTTCTCTGCTTCCGGAGCCGTGGTGTTGACGGTTGCCGGCGATTCCGAAGCGTTGCCTGGCACTGAAAACGGTGCCGCGAAGGTCACGCCGTTGGAGATGTATCCGACGAAGGGCCGTGGTACGGGTGGCGTGCGTTCGCAGCGATTCCTCAAGGGGCAGGATACGTTGATTCTCGCGTTCGTGGGCGCGTATCCGTTGCATGCTTCCACGCAAAGTGGCGCTCCTGTGGAATTGCCGAAGCCTGATATGCGACGCGATGGTTCCGGTACGGATCTGTCGGCGCCGATTGCGGTGGTCGGCTGATTCGACGAAATCGATTGGCGGGGCTCTGGACTGGTTCTTCTTCCGGTTCAGGGCCTTCCCGTTTTGCGCACTTGGGCCGCCAGGTTGAATGAGCAGGCTGGGTGAAAGTGCCTCCGGCTGGGTTCAGCCATATAGCTTCATGCCTTGTGGGCTGTCCACGAACCCGGCAGCATGCAGCAAACGTCTGTATTCGTTGCGTTCCTTCAATGATTCACCGTTCATTTCGGCGAAGCTGACGCTGCCCTTGGACTGATGCTGCATTGCATAGGCAAGTTCCGTACATGCCGGCTGCAATATTCGCTCGTCATCGGTGAAGCTGACGATTCTGTGGCTTTTCGGCACGGCAAACAGCACCGGCATGCCGTGGTCGAGCACGATGACCGATTCCGCTCTGCGCGCCGGTTTCATATGGTGTTGTTCGGGCCATGTGATCGCGGAGCCTGTCAGGTTGGCCGGGTCGGTCACGTCGAGCGCCACGCAGGATTGGCTGCGCGCCTCGTCGTCGCCGCGCAAGGCGTCCACTGTGTCACGTCCGGCGAATTGGGCCGCTCCGAATCCTTTGACGAACATGCCTCTGACCAGATTGCCGTGTTCCTCCATACGTTTGAGTACCGGGTATAGTCCGGAGAATCCGCCTGCGACCTGCTCCTTGTCGATTAGCGGAGCGGCGATCACGCCATATCGGTCGAGCAGCGATTCGATCAATGCGATGTCGTATTCCTCGATGCCGGCTGTTGGTTTGCCGGCGGTATCGTCCGTTTGATCCGGTATCGCCATTGGACTGGTCCGGGACGAGTCGACCGCGGACCATAATCCACCGAGCGTCGCCGGTGTCGAGGCGTGGATCCGTACGCGTCTGCGTGCGGCAGTGCGTGGCGCGCGCACTGAAACCGTGCCTTGAGTCAAGGCCCGAACGGGAGCGAATGAACTGTTCGTCACTTTGCCTTGCCATACCAAGGACCACAAGGCTTCCTCGAACTGGCTTTCGCCCCATGCGGGAAGGATGATTTCCCCTGTTTCAGGATTCACGTTGACTTCCGCATGTTCCTGCCAGATGGCTTTGGCGGCTGTGGAAAGCTGCCGCGCATGGAAGGCTCCCCCATTCGATAATGCGGCAAGTATCGTCTCCGGCACGGTCATGGTTCCGGCACTATAGGCATTGTTCTGCGATTGTTCGCCGGGTTTCGTCAGCAGCCGTGAATCAGCTGGATGGAATGCGATGCCGCCGGCTTCCTTGGCGTTGGAACCATTGATTTTGGAGCCGACCCATACCACGTCTCCGGATGCGAGCAGTTCGTCCAACATACTCGGTTGGTAGTCGCGAACGCGTGCGGGGAAGACCGAGGATTCCCAAACGGAGGCGTTGAGGTATATGCCTTCAAGCTGTTCGATCACACGCATCAGCCCGTCGACGCCTTCATATCGGGCGCCACCCACAGGTCCGACACCTTGTCTGTCCAACAGGAACGCCTGATAGACGGCCGGTTCCACCGGCTTGATGGCTTTGCGTGCCTTGGCAAGCGAAAGCGCGCGGATACGCCGAAACACGTCTTTGTGGAGCCATTGCTGGGGCGTTTGCCGAGGTGACCGTTCCGATGCTGAATCATCGGAACCATTGGCGTCCGCTCCGGCCGCATCATCGACGAAATGGCCTTTCAGCAGTTCGCCTTTGGCATGTAATTCATCCAACATGCGTACGCCTTGGACAGCGTCCAATCCCAGTTCGGCGATCATCTGATCCGCGGTGAATGGGCCATGCGTTTTGGCATATCGCGCCACACGGCCGGCAATGTCGGTCTCGTCCAAATCGTTCCAGAACGTCCGTCCGGCAAGCTCCTTCCCAATCTGCGCGATGACGTCGGCATCCAACAGCGAAGCCATGTCCGTGGCGCCCAGAAGACGTTCCAGCACTTCCGGGTCCATGGACAGCAGTTGCGTACTGCGTTCGGCTTGCGGCACGTCGTATTGGTACATGACCGCGCCCACGTATCCGAACAGCATGTTTTCCGCGAACGGCGACGGCGTTTCCGTGACGGTCTCGCTCAAAGAGATGACGCCGGAGCGTAATCCGGACATCACATGTTTCAGCGCGGGCAGATCGTACACGTCCTGTAGGCATTCGCGTGCGGTTTCCAACAGCAACGGGAAGTTCTTCCGAGTTCGGGCGGCGTTGAGCAGTTGCGCCGCGCGCAGCCGCTGCTGCCATAAGGGGACGCGTCTGCCGGGGTTGGCGCGTGGCAGGAACAGCGATCGCGCCGCGCATTCTCGGAATCGTGCGGCATACAGCACGCTTTCGCCGACTTGTGTTCCGATGATGCGTTGCAGCTCTTCCGTGTCGAACAGCAGCAGCTCGCGAATCGGCAGGTTGCCGTCGCCGTCCGGGAGGCGGATGATGATGCCGTCGTCGGCCGCGTATACCTGCCCATCGAACCCGTATCGTTGTTTGATACGTGTGGTGATGGCCATGGCCCATGGTTCGTGCACGCGTCTGCCGTATGGCGAGTGGACGATCACACGCCAATCGCCTTCTTCATCCTGGCAGCGTTCGACGACCAGCTCACGGTCGTTGGGAATCGTTCCCGTGGCGGCGCGCTGTTCGGCAAGCAGGTCGGCAAGATTGCCGATGGCGTTGTCATCCAATCCGTCACGACGCAGACGTGCGATTGTTGTCGTGTCGAATCGGCTGGTCTTGTCTCCTGCGATGCCGTCCGAGACTTCCGCGCGTAGTCCTTGCGCCATATCGCGTATGAATCGGCCTTGGGACCGTCCGAATGCCGCGTCCCGCCCGTCGCCTTCGCCATGCCAGAACGGCAGTCGGGCGGTACGCCCTGGAGCAGGAACCACCACCACACGGTCCCGGGTGATTTCCTGGATCTGCCAGGTCGATGTGCCGAGGGTGATGACGTCTCCGACCCGGGATTCGTACACCATTTCCTCGTCCAGCTCCCCCACTTTGCGTGGGCCCGGTCCGGAGCCTTCTTCGGGAAGCACCACGGTGTAGGTTCCTCGGTCGGGTATGGTGCCTCCGCTGGTCACGGCCAGTCGTTGAGCGCCAGGGCGCGCGGAGATGAGACCCGCCTCTTCGTTGTATTGCAGTGGTGGCCGGAAGGCGGAGAAATCCTCGCCGTTGTAGGCGCCGGTCATCATGCCCATCACAGCATCGAACATGGTTCTGTCGAGATCTTCGAATGGCGCGGCCTTGCGCACGGTCACGTACCAGTCGTCTGGTTTCAGATCATCCATCGCCGCGGCGGCGACGGTTTGCTGGGCAAGCACGTCCAAGGGGGTGCATGGAATGGTCAGTGTTTCGATGTCTCCGGAGCGCATGCATTCGATGCTTGCGGCCGTGCCGATGATTTGCTCTCGTGTAATCGGGTAGAACAGTGCATGCGAGACTCCCCCGACCTTGTGGTCGGCGCGCCCCACCCGCTGCAATCCCGAGGACACGGACAATGGCGGTGCGATCTGGATGACCAGATCCACTGAACCCATGTCGATGCCGAGTTCAAGGCTCGATGTGGCGACCACGCAACGCAATTGGCCGCGTTTGAGCTGCTCTTCGATCTGTTTGCGCCGGTCTTTGGAAACGGAACCATGATGCGCCATGGCGATCGCGTCGGTGTCCGCATGCGAGGAGACCAGCATGGTGGTGGATCCGACCACGGAATCGTAGTGTTTGGCGAAGCCTTCACGGCCTTCCGGGGAGCCCAGATCCGGATACGGCTGGGTGGAATCACTGGCTGTGGACTCCGGCTGGGATGCGTTGTCCGACACACTCAAGTCCGTTCGGCCAAGCCTACGGTCGGACAGCGCATCCCGCCCTGCGTCCGCTTTGACGGCGGTTTCAGACCCAGTTTTCCGGGATGTGCGCAATTGCGCATACAGGTCGTTGAGCCGTGCGGTGAGTTTTTCCGCAAGGCCACGGGAGTTGACGAACACGAGGGTGGTGTGGTGTTTCAGCACTTCGTCAAGCACGCTGCGTTCGATGGCCGGCCATACCGAACCTCCGGTCGAAACCCGTGAGGTATGTTCGTCTCCCCCGACCGAAGTCAGTCCTTTACGTTCCGCCAATGCCTCCATGGCAGGACTCACCCCGGAAATATGCGTGGTATGGCGGTTCGGAAGTTTCACGGCGCCTGCCCTCCGCCCTGCGTCGTCGGAGACGGGATCGCGCATGGCCGAAAGCGGTTCCACCACTTTCAGATCCATGTCGGGGTGCGATTCGGGTCTGATGACGCGTACCGGCCGCGTGCCGCCAAGGAAACGTGCGGCTTCGGCCGGCGGTTCCACAGTGGCGGAAAGCCCGATGCGTTGGACAGACCGGCCGGCAAGGCTTTCCAATCGTTCCAAGCTCAGCGCCAGGTGCGCGCCACGTTTGGAGCCCGCGATGGCGTGCACTTCATCCACGATAACGGTATCAACGGCGGAAAGTATCCGTCGCGCCTTGGAGGTGAGCAGCAGGAACAGCGATTCTGGCGTGGTTACGAGGATATCCGGCGGATGGCTGACGATTCTGCGCCGTTCCTGCGGCGTGGTGTCGCCGCTTCGTATGCCCACGCTGACTTTCGGCGATGGCAATCCCATCGCCTCGCACTGTCCGGCGATGCCGGCCAATGGCGCTTGGAGGTTCTTGGCCACATCCACGCCCAGAGCCTTCAATGGCGAGATATACAGGACCTTGACGCCGCGGACGGGTTTACGTTTCTTGGCATTGCAATCGGATTCAGCCGTGCCGTCCCCACCGCCGGACGTCCGCAATAAGTCATCGCCCTCCTTCGTCATCAGACGGTCGATTGCGGAAAGGAAGGCGCACAATGTCTTGCCGGAGCCGGTGGGCGCCACCACCAACACGTTCTCGCCGGAGCGGATGGCCGGCCATGCCAAACGTTGCGCCTCCGTCGGAGCATTGAACGCATGCTTGAACCAGGCATTGGTAGCCTCCGAGAACAAGTCCATGCATTCGTACATACGTTCGATTATGGCATCGCCTTCAGACATCATCCACAACCGGCGGAAAGCTCGTCATCCACCGTCGTCGGCTCATTCGAGCACACCGCCCGGCTGACGCATTCGAGCGTCTCACATATGGCGTCGTCAGGCGGCCGCACGGTCGCCGCACTTGCGGCGCAAGGTCTCATGCATGGCGACCATCAGCGCCAGGAACACCACCAGATAGAACGGGAACAGGTTGACCGAAACATGTTGCGCGATCAGCCCGAACAGCGGCGGCATGCACATCGATCCCACATAGGCGCAAGCCATCTGCATGCCGACGATGGCCTGCGATTTGTCCTCGCCGAAATAAGCAGGAGTGGAATGGATGACGCACGGATAGATCGGCGCGCAGCCCAAACCGATGACCATTAGTCCCGCGATGGTGCCGATATTGTGCGGCAACGGCAGGAGCATGATGACGATGCCGGTCAGCACCAACGCCTGGCCAAGACGAATCATGGCCGGATCGTTCAGTTTCATGGTCAGGAAACCGCTGGCGAGACGTCCGACGGTGATGCCGATGCAAAACAGGCTTCCCCACATGGCCGCCGTGGTCTTGTCGATGCCCTTGCCAAGCGCCATATAGCTGCTGGCCCACAACATGGCGGTCGATTCGAGCGCGCAATAGCAGAAGAACATCACGAGGATCTCGCGGGCGCCACGGATGGCGAGCACACCGCGAATACCAAGCGGCTTGCGCCGGTCAGCTGTTTCCCCTTCCGATTGCTCGGACTGCGCGGATTGCACGGAAGAGGTTTCACTCGTCCGCTGCGGTTCGACGGTCTTACGCGCCTTCCACAACGGCAGGCTCAGCACCAGCACCGCGGTAAGCACGACCTGCAGAATGGAGATGGTCCGGTAGCCCCACGCCCAGCCATGGCCGGCACCCAATGCGCTTGCCATGATGTACGGGCCAAGCAGCGCGCCCAAGCCCCACATGGCGTGCAGCCAGCTCATGTGACGGCTTTCGTAGTGGATTGCCACATAGTTGTTGAGCGCCGCATCGACGCCACCCGCGCCCAAGCCGTACGGAATGGCGAAGAGCAGCAGCATCCAGTAATTCGGCGAGATGGAGAAGCCGAACAATGCGAACGCCGTTAACGCAACGGACACTGCCGTGACCTTGCCTGCACCGAATCGCAAGGTCATGCGGTCTGATAGCAGCGCGGACACGATGGTGCCGGCGGAAATCGTCATGGAAATGCCACCCGCCCAGGAAATCGGCGCATGCAGGTCGCCGCTCATCGTCGGCCATGCGGCGCCGAGCACCGCGTCCGGCAGACCCAGACTGATGAAGGCGATGTAAATCACGGCGAGCAGCAGATTGGCCACAGTCAGCTCCTTGTATGTTTTATGTTTGCGGCAATAAAATCACGAAAATACTCCGCTATTTTATCCAAAGTTACCTACCAAACGGTATTTTGTATCTTGCACTATCGACCGACGTTTTTGCATTATCGTGCATACACGAAAAGCGGGTCTCCGCCGTAACGCAAGACCCGCCAATCGCAATCGCCATGCAATATCAGGTGTCGATCTTGGAACGGTCGAAATCGTCGGCGTTCTCCACGATGAACGCCTTGCGCGGCGGCACGTCATCACCCATGAGCAGGCTGAAGATGTGGCTGGCCTGTTCGGCGTCCTCCATGCGGATACGGCGCAGCATGCGGGTGCGCGGATCCATGGTGGTATCGGCCAGCTGGTCGGCGTCCATCTCACCCAAACCCTTGTAACGCTGGATGTCCTCGTTGTAGCCGATGTGCTTTTTATCAAGCTCGGCGAGTTTGCCTGCCAACTCATCATCGGAATACGTGTAAATGTACTCGCCCTTATGCGTACCCGTCAACGCGATACGATGCAGCGGCGGCACGGCGGCATACACATGACCGTATTCGATAAGCGGCCGCATGTACCGGTAGAACAGCGTCAGCAGCAGGATGCGGATGTGCGCGCCGTCGACATCGGCATCGGTCATCATGATGATCTTGTTGTATCGGGCCTGTTCGATGTCGAAGCTTGCGCCGGATCCTGCGCCGACCACCTGGATGATGGCTGCGCATTCCTTGTTGGACAGCATCTGCGCGAGCGATGCCTTCTGCACGTTGAGGATTTTGCCTCGAATCGGCAGCAACGCTTGGAAACCGGAATTACGGGCGGCCTTGGCTGTGCCCAATGCGGAATCACCCTCGACGATGAACAGTTCGGCCACATCGTCATTGCCGGGCTGGCAGTCGGACAGTTTCGGCGGCATGGACGCGGATTCAAGCGCGTTCTTACGGCGTGTGACTTCCTTGGTCTTGCGCGCCTGCACGCGGGCATGCATTTCGCCGACGATTTTCTCCAGCACGCGGCCGGACTGTTCCTTGTAACCGCGTTTGGAGCCGGTAATCATCTCACCGAACTGCTTATCGGTCATTCTGGAGACGATCGGCTTGACTTGTGCGGTGCCGAGCACGTCCTTGGTCTGGCCTTGGAACTGCGGTTCGGCGATGCGGACGGTGACGACGGCCACCAGACCGGCGAGAATGTCGTCACGTTCCACCTTCATATGGGAATCCTTGAGATTCACCTTGAGTTTACGCGCGTTGTCCTCGATGGCCTTGCGCACCTGCTTGGTGATGCCTTGGAGGAAGCCGTCCACGTGCATGCCGCCGCCGGGCGTCTCCACCACGTTGACGAAGCTGCGCATGGTGGTGTCGTAGCCGTTGGCCCATCGCATGGCGATATCGACTGCGCAATCACGCGTCACCTTCTGCGCATGCAGTTCACCATCGTCTCCGACCGCCTGCGTTTCTTCAACATACGTGTCCTCGCCGGCGATGCGCCAAATATCGGAGACCGCTTCGCCTTTGGACAGGAAGTCGACGAAATCCTTCACGCCTCCGGTATGGCAGAATTCTTCGACGCGCGCATGCGGATATTTCGGCTGCACGGGTTGGGAAACGGTTTCCTGCGATTGCGTGGCAGCATCGTTTTCTTGCGATTCGGCTGATTCATCAGCTTCGGCTGAATCCTCCTGCAGTATGTCGGCAGAGGTTCCGATATCATCCGTTTCAGCGGACGTGTTCTCTTCCGTCACCTGTTCGATGACATTGTCATCGACTTCCAGCATTTCGTCAATGGACTCGTCGCCGGTTTCGGGAATGTTCTCGTCGATGACGGTGATTTTCAGCCCTGGCACCAGGAAACTGGTCTGCCGTACACGGTCGATGAGCTGGTCATAGCTGAATTCAGCGGTGTCGTTGAAAATCTCCGGATCCGCCCAATAGCGGATGCGGGTACCCGTGGTCTTCGGACTGACTTTGCCGATGATCTCAAGTTCGGTGGGACGATTCTTGCGCGTCTTCTTGAATGGCGAATCGGGAGACGGGTGTTCCGGATCAACGTCGGAATACACTCCGGGGTGGCCCTGATGGAAAGCCATGTGGTGGGTTTTGCCGTCACGATCCACTTCCACGTCGAGACGGGAGCTCAATGCGTTCACCACGGATGAGCCGACACCATGCAGACCGCCGGAAGCGCCATACGAGGAATTGCCGAATTTGGCGCCGGCATGCAGCTTGGTCAGCACCACTTCCACGCCGGTGAGCTTGGTTTTCGGCTCCACGTCCACCGGAATGCCTCGGCCATTGTCCGCCACTTCAACGGAACCATCGTCATGCAAGGTCACGATGATGTGGTTGCAGGCTCCCGCAAGAGCCTCATCGACGGCATTGTCGATGATCTCCCACAGGCAGTGCATCAGGCCCTGGCTGTCGGTCGTGCCGATGTACATGCCCGGACGTTTGCGCACCGCATCCAAGCCTTCGAGCACGGTAAGACTCTCAGCACCGTAATTATCCTTAGCCATGTTCCCTTTCAATTGTCGCCTTACAAGACATGAAGTCGAGAAACCCTGCGTTCATGCCGGTTTCTCGACTTCATTTACTCGCGTCTGATTACTATCACTGGTCCAGGAAGTCGCGCAGCGTCTGCGAACGGGACGGATGGCGCAGCTTGGACATGGTCTTCGATTCGATTTGGCGGATACGTTCGCGCGTCACGCCATACACACGTCCGATATCATCCAGCGTCTTCGGCTGGCCGTCCTCCAAACCGTAGCGCATCTTGATGACGCCAGCCTCACGCGGAGACAGCGTTTCAAGCACCTGCTTGAACTGCTCCTGCAACAGCGAGAAGGCGACGGCATCGGACGGTGCGATGGCGTCGGTGTCTTCGATCAGATCACCGAACTCGGAATCGCCATCCTCGCCCAGCGGCGTGTGCAGGGAAATCGGCTCACGCCCGTACTTCTGCACTTCCTGCACCTTCTCGACCGGCATGTCGAGCTCACGGGCCAGTTCGTCCGGCGTAGGTTCACGGCCGAGGTCCTGAAGCATCTGGCGCTGCACGCGGGACAGCTTGTTGATGACTTCCACCATATGCACAGGCACACGAATGGTGCGGGCCTGATCAGCCATGGCACGGGTGATGGCCTGGCGAATCCACCATGTGGCGTACGTGGAGAACTTGAAGCCCTTCTTCCAGTCGAACTTCTCTACGGCACGAATCAGACCAAGATTGCCTTCCTGAATCAAATCGAGGAACAGCATGCCACGGCCCGTATAGCGCTTGGCAAGAGAGACCACGAGTCGAAGGTTGGCTTCCAGCAGATGGTCCTTGGCGCGCTTGCCGTCGTTCGCGGCCCACTTCAGTTCACGCCGGCGCTTGAAATCCATCTTGTCGGATTCCGTGTCCAGCAGATGTTGGGCGTACAGACCGGCCTCGATGCGTTCGGACAGGTCGACTTCCTGTTCGGCGTTCAGCAGGTTCACTCTGCCGATCTGCTTCAGGTAATCCTTGACCGGATCTGCGGTGGCGCCGGCTGCGATCACACGACGCTTCGGATTGCCGGACGGCGTCAGATTGTCGTCGTCATCATCGTCACGCACCACGAAAGCGCCTTTTTCCTTGGGCTCTTCCGGCTTTTTGCGCTTGTCTTCGTCATCGTCTTCCAGTTCGGAATCGTCATCCTCGTCGATATTGTCCTCGTCGAGGTCGTCATCCTCCCCTTCGTCGTCCACGTCATCAAGGTCATCGTCGAAATCATCAAGATCGGCATCCTCGACGGGATCGTCTTCAGGAGCGTCCTGCTCGATCAGGTTCTCTTCTTCTTCCGCTTTCTTGCTTTTCTTGGCGGCGGAGGTCTTCTTCGCGGCCGTCTTGCGCGACGTCTTCGTAGCGGTCTTTGAGGACTCGCTCTTCTTGGCAGCAGGCTTGCGCGTGGAGGCCTTTTTTCCGGAGGTGGTCTTTTCGGTCAGATCAGTCTGTTCCGTATTTACCGTCGTTTCCTTGGTGGCCAAACTTATCCTCCTATTGATCCCGCCGGAAGCGTATACCATATGGACCCACTTCTGGCAAGGGCAAATCGTCAACTATGTGAGTTAACCATCTTGCAAGGACGATTATTCCCGCGTGTTGAGCTCACCATGCGCAAGTACCGCTTCCTTTCGGCGTGTTGCTCTATGTCTCTTCGGCCCATACCGGTCCGATATGACGATGCACCGCGGAGCAGATGATCGCCGCGAGCGAACAATTCTCATCCAACGCGAGCGCACGCATCGCGCACAGCATGGCGCGCTCATCGCCCATCCACCACAGCACATAACTGATGATGGCCAATGGCTGCACATGATACCGTTCGGGGACCATCCCGATGATGTCGAACATCATGTTGACGCCGTTGTCGCAACGTTTCGTGTCGGGTTTTCTTGATGCGTCACGGAACGATCCGTTGAGGGATTCCTCCAGATGACGCGTGTTGCCGGGAAGTGTCGGATTGGCCATGAATCCCATGAGAAAGTCACGTGACGAACGTCGTTCATCCACGATGATGGAGACCAGCAGCGCGTCACGCACCGCCATGGTCTGCTGCATGGCGATGGCAAGTGCTCCCGCACCGTTTCTGGACAGTCTGCATTCTGGCGATGAATCGTCACCTCCCGACGATTCATCGGCCAGCTCATCCATCCATTCCGAGAATGGCTCCTGCAGGAAATCGCGTATGCTCTCCGCCATGCCCAGCGATTTGCAATCCTCCACCAATTGGTCTTCAAGCCGTTCCATCTCGGCTTCGCATATCGGCATGGGCTCGTCGATCGTCTTCATGTCTCGTCCTCCTTGGCGTATCGGAGCGGTCGCTTGATGCAGGCCGCTTTGTTGGAACTATGCATCATCCGGCAATGCAATGAGGCGTTTCGGGACCCCTGTGGTCGGAGAACGTGAAGCTCGGCGTGTCACGAAACGTCCGGCACCGTCTCACCCGCTGCAATCATTATGTTTTCCTCTTGTCGAATGTGTGTGGATAACCTTGACCCATGACTAGCTCTTCCGATTTGGAACAGATTGAAACGCGCACGCTCTCGCTGGTAAGGGATTTTTCGTTCCTGCATGCGGACGATCCGGTGGCGAATTCCTGCAAAGCCGTCGCTGATGCGGTGGCGCAGCAGGCGGTCACGTCAAGTGAGGGCGGCAAACGTCTGCGGGCGTTGGTGACGTTGGATGCGTTCCGCACGTTCGCGCCGCAGGATGTGGCGGAACGTGATATGGATGCGGTGTTGGATCTGGCATGCGCGATCGAAGTGTTTCAGACCGGCGCGTTGGTGCATGACGACATCATCGACGATTCCGATCTGCGCCGTGGCAAGCCGTCCGCTCATCGTGCGCTTGCCACGGATACCCATAGTGATGCCATCGGCCATGGTTTGGGCATCATGTTGGGTGATATGCTGGCCACCGCGAGCGTGGATATCGCCAATAAAGCGGCTTGCCGGCTTGGCTCCGGATCTTCCGTGGTGTCGGCCTTCCTGAATATGCACCGTGAAGTGGAAATCGGCCAAGTACTCGATTTGGCCGTGGAACTCAATACGTTAGACGATCCTGAAGAGCTGGCGTCGGCCTCTTTGAATGTCTTCCGTTGGAAGACCGCCAGTTATACCACTATCGCACCTTTGGAATTCGGTATGCTTGCCGCCGGCCTCGCCCCTGCGGACGCGCGCAGGCTCGCACTGGCGATTGGATTGCCTCTTGGTTTGGCGTTCCAGCTCGCGGATGATCTTCTGGACGTCATCGGGTCGAGCCGCAATACCGGCAAACCGGTGGGCGGTGATATCCGTGAAGGCAAACGCACGGTGTTGCTGGCCGATGCGATTGAGGCTGCCGGCGATGTCGAACGACGTGAACTCATCGACATGTGGGAAGCCGAATCACGTGACGAGGCACATGTTAGGCGTGCCATCGCATTGTTCGAGTCCACTGGTGCCATCGCACGTTCCAAGGAACGGATCGCCGGTCTGTGGCTCGAGTCGAAGGCCGCCATCGAGACGCTTGAACTATCGCAGGATCGCAAAGACATGCTTACCGAAGCATGCGCACGTTTCGTACCGATTGTGCGGGAACAGGGCTGATGCCGCCGCACTGTGAAAGACCCGTGTTCATCGCATCTTCCGCAAACCATTCCTTGTAGACTACAAGTGAACACATCTTTGTCGCGAAACGTTTTTTGAAGAAGGAATCGTACCGATTAGCCATGAGTGAAGCCCAGCATGCCCCCGAAGGCCAGGTCATCGAAGGCCGGTACCGAGTCGTCAGCAGAATCGCCGATGGCGGCATGGCCACGGTGTATCAAGCTGTTGACGAGCGTCTGGGACGTACCGTCGCCATTAAGATCATGCACACGCAGCTGGCACAGGGCCCACAACGCGACCAGTTCGTGGAACGTTTCCATCGCGAGGCCCGTTCCGCAGCAGCAATAGCCAATCCCCATATCGTGCAGGTGTATGACACCGGTGAGTTCGATGGACTGGATTTTCTTGTCATGGAGTACGTGCATGGCGTGAACCTGCGGTACGAAATGAACCAGCAAGTCACGTTCAGCGTTCGTGAGACGCTACGCATAGTCGGTGAGACGTTGGACGGCTTGGCTTCGGCGCATCGCGCAGGCGTGGTGCACCGCGATATCAAACCGGAGAATATTCTACTCAATGACCGAGGACATGTGCAGATCACCGATTTCGGCCTGGCCAAGGCGGTGTCGCAGGCCACGCTGTCCTCCACCGGCATGCTGCTGGGCACGGCCGCCTATCTGGCGCCAGAAATGATTCAGCACAATCAGGCAACGCCGCAGGGAGACCTGTATTCCGTAGGCATCATGGCTTGGGAGATGCTGGCCGGCAAGGTGCCGTTCACCGCGGACAATCCGGTGACGCTGGTGTTCAAGCACGTGCATGAGGATGTGCCGGATATCACGACCGCTTGTCCGGGCATCAATGCAGGCGTGGCTGCATTCCTCGCCCGTCTTACGGCGCGCGCGGTCGAGGACCGTCCCCAGGATGCGTCCGTGGCATTCGACGAATTGCAGCAGTTGCAATCGAACCTCACCATCGACGACTGGCAATACCGTCTGTCAGCCGTTTCCCCGGCCGCAAACGATGCCGCCGACACCATGCCCGGCGATGGCACCCGGCAGATGCCGCTACCGCCCGCTCCCCCAGCACCGCCTGTGCGTCAGAACGACGATCGTACACGACAGTTCAATCCGGAAAACCCGAACAAAACCACCGTCATGCCGGCGCAGCAGGCAGATCCGGAGGCAACCACCCGCTTGGCTTTGGAAAAGAACGACGTCCCCGCCAACAACGTTCCAGCTTCCCCCTCGAACGGTCCGGTCAGTGGTGGACAGCCGAAACGCAGTGGCAAGCGTGCACCTGTCATCATCGCCGTCGTAGCAGCCATCGTGCTCGCCTGCGCAGGCGGTGGAGGCTATGCCTGGTGGTATTTCCGAGGACCGGGCAGCTACTGGACCATGCCTCAGCCGGCAGATCTCACATGTTCCGATTCGGAGCCCTGCCGTATTTCCAACATCAAATGGAACGCCTATGAGGAACTGCTGAAATTCTCCAACATCGAGTACGAAGAGACCAAGGCGTTCAGTGATTCCGTCAAGGCTGGCAATGTCATCTCCACCGACCCGGAGAATGTCGGTTCGCATGTGAGCAAACGTCATCATCAGAAGGTCAAGGTGGTAGTGTCCAAGGGTATTAAGCAGGGCACTGTTCCCACAGACATTCTCGATGCCACCAGTGCGAACGGCAAGGATCCGATCAACGCGTTGAAGCGTGCCGGCTTCGACAACATCGAACAGACTCCGGCCAATGATGACGCGTATTCCATGGACGTACCTCAGGGCGCGTTGCTTGATTTAAGCGTGGATCCCGGCGCGACTCTGCCCCATAACGCGAAGATTACCGTCACGCTGTCCCAAGGACCGAAACCGGTTACCATGCCGGACGTCGTGGGCAAATCGAAGGATGAGGCGCAGCAGACGCTTGATGCGCTCAAGCTCACCGTCAACTGGACCGAGCAATTCGATGACAAGATTCCGCAAGGACAGGTGATTTCCGCTTCCGCGAAGACCGGAGACGAGTTGCACTGGGGCGATAGCGTCAATGCGGTGGTGTCGAAGGGACCGGAAACCGTAACGCTGCCGAATTATGTCGGACAGAAAGCCGCCGCTGCCAAAGCCGCATTGGAGAAGCTGGGATTCAGTGTGAAGATCAGCTCGCAACTGACACTTGACTCCAGTCAAGACAAGAAGGTCGCTTCGCAGGATCCGGTAGGAGGCACCGAGGTGCGACTGCGTCAGGAGGATGGCACGCCGAATACCGTCACCTTGAAAATGTATTCGTCGCTGTTCGACTGATTATCCTGATTACAAAATAGAAATCAGGGGTGTCTGTTCCGAAAACATTCTTCGGAACAGACACCCCTGATTGGTTTGGAATGAACCTCGCTGAAAACTTATGCCTTCTTGGCAGCGGATTCGGCTTGTGCCTGCGCTTCGGCCTCCTGCTGGGCTTTGAGCTCGGCCTTGACCTTCTGCGCGTATTCGTCGACGTATTCCTGTCCGCTCATCTTCTGGATCTCACGGGTCACGCGGTCGGTAAGCGAACGCAAATCATCGTGGGTAATCTGGTCGGCGGATTTCTTCTCGACTTCAATCGGCTTGCCGTAAATCACCTTGGACTTGCCTTTGTTCGGAATGACCTGTCCTGGCTTCTGCAGTTCACGCGAACCGATGATGGCGGCCGGAATAATGGGGCAACCGGTTTCGAATGCCAGACGCGCCGCGCCGGTGTGTCCTTTGTAAAGACGTCCATCGGGGCTGCGAGTACCTTCGATGTGAATGCCGAACAGATGTCCGTCCTCGATAATCTCACGGGCGTGGTTCAGTGCGCCAAGTGATTTGGAACCGCCGGAACGGTCCACGGGGAACACGCCGACTGACGTGAACCACCATTTCTTGAATTTGCCTTTGATGCCTTTGCCTTCGAAATATTCGGCCTTGCCCATGAAATGAATCATGCGCGGGCAGGTCAACGGCAGCAACGCATCGTCGATGACGGCAAGATGGTTGGCTGCGATGATGGCGCCACCTTCGTGCGGAATGTTCTCAAGTCCTTGCGCGGTCGGTCGCAAACGGTGGATGGCGATTGGTCCCAAGCCTTTTACGAAAAACCAATAGAGCATTCTTCACGATCCTCCCGGCGGATTGGCCTCCGCCCGATTAGAGTATAAGTATGACTGACCTCAACAATAGCAATGACGATGAAGAACGCCCAAATGACACGTCGCATGGTGGCGGCTCTCCAATGGACGACTTGGATGCGGCTTGGGCCGAGTTTGCGGATTCGCATGCTGACGATTTGAAGGCCGTGGAACGTTCGCGTAGTGCGAAACGTTTCGAGAAGCATGCGCAACGTCGGGAAAAAGAGGCTTTGCTGTCCATCGATGACTTGGATCAGGGCACGTTCACCAATGATGCGCCGGCGAATGGTCGTGGGCCGCGCGATTTCACTGGTTCGAGCTGGCTTGACACGGATCGGGTCATGGACCGTTACGGTGACGACTTCGTGCCGCCGAATCCCGAAATCGGCCATGTGAAACTGTCAAAACTGGTGTTCTGGATATTGCTGGTGGCCGGCGTCATCGGCATTATCGCTTCCGTGTTCGTTCCGGCGTTGGCTTCGATTCTTGGTTCGATTTTCGGTTTGTGTGCGCTGGTCGGCGCCGCTGGCCTCATCGTGCAGCATAAAGGGCATCGTGAAACGCGTACCGACGAATTCGATGATGGAGCACGCGTCTGACGATTCTTTGGCGACAAACTGAATACATCCATCTATGTGAAGGCCCCGGCGGTTATGAACCGCACCCCGATTGTTGGACTGAAGAAATTCAGATTCGATGATCGTAAGGTGCGGTTCTTTCGTATGCGTGAGGATCGAAGGAGACGTTACGACGACGGGTTCCGGCGCGAGGCGCTGGAGCTCATCAAGTCCGGAGCCGGCAAGGACACGCTCGCCAGAAGGCTTGCCATACCGGTGTATACCGCGAGAAACTGGATCAGGCTGTACAGGTCCAACGGCGAGGAGGCGGTCATGGGAGGCGGCGGCAGCAGACGCTACGACTGGGAGACGAAGATCGCCGCGTCGCGCGACCACGTCGAGAACGGTCTGACCAAGACGGAGGCCATGGCCAGGCACGGGATCGCGAGCATCGCGTCCCTGGAGCGCTGGTGCCGCGAATACCGGTCCGGAGGTCCGGAGGCGCTCAGGCCGAAACCCAAGGGCAGGCCGAAAGGCGCGAAATCCAAACCGAAGCCCGAACCGACGCGCGAGCAGGAGCTCGCCGAACAGGTCGCGTACCTGAAGGCGAAGGTCGCGTACCTGGAAAAACTCCGGGCCTTGCGGGCGTCCAAGTCACGCGGCGCGAGCGAAGCGCCGTCGTCCGACTGCTCGCAGGGCGGGGACACCGGCTCGACCACCTCCTGAGGATAGCCGGGCTGCCGAAATCCACGTACTACCACCACCTGTCACGCCCGGCGCACGTGTCCAGGTCGGACGTGGAGCCGATGGTACGGGAGATATGGGAGCGCACCCCGAACGGGTGCGGCCACCGGCAGATACGCATGTGCCTGGTCCACGAGTTCGGACAGAAGGTGTCGGCCAAGAGCGTGCTCAGGATCATGCGGCGCATGGGACTGAGATGCGCCATCCGCTCCAGGAACCCGTGGAAACGCTACGACTCGTACAGGGGCGAGACGGGAGGCCACGTGCATAACCTGCTCAGACGCGACTTCGACGCGGCCCGTCCGTTCTCCAAGCTCGGCACCGACGTCACCGAGTTCAAGGTCGCCGGCTCCAAGGCGTACCTCGCTCCCGTGTACGACATGGCCAGCAAGGAGATCGTCGCCTGGGACGTGAGCCGCAGTCCGGACCTCGGGCAGCAGAAGCGCCTGCTCGCCATGCTCGCGGAGCGCCTGCCCGCTGGCGCGGAGCCGATCCTGCACTCGGACATGGGATGGCAGTACCAGCACCAATGGTGGCGGGACGAGCTCGAACGCCTCGGCATCCGCCAGTCCATGAGCCGCAAGGGCAACTGCCTGGACAACGCGGCGGCCGAGCAGGTCTTCGGCCACTTGAAGGACGAGTTCTACCGCGGCCGAGAGTTCGACTCGTTCGAGCGGTTCAAGGCCGAGCTGGACGCCTACATCATCCATTGGAACACCAGACGACGCCAGATACGACTCGAGGGACGCACCCCGGAGGAGTTCCGGAGCATGTCCCCCGCGGTCTGACCCTGTATCCCAATTAACAACGTCCAACAAACGGGGCGCAGTTCATTATTTACGCCGGGGCCTTCACATACACATACGTTGTCAGCGTTTTCAGGCTTTCTTCGCAGCTTGGGCGGTGGCGATCCACTTGTCAAGCAGCGCCGTGGCCTTGCCGGAGTCGACGGTCTGCTCCGCGATGGCGTAGGCGGCTTTGAACCGGTCAGCCAAGCTTGCGTCGCCCGGCACCAAATGACCGTCGGCGACGATTGCGGAAGCGGCGTTCAGCAGCGCGGTGGTACGGAACGACACATCCTTGCCTGCGAAGAAGTCTCGTGCCAGCTGCGCGTTGAGCGTCGGTTCGCCACCCTTCAGATCTGCGATGGTGACTTTGGCGAGGCCGAGTTCGACGGTCGGATCGAATTTGTTTTCGGTAACCTTGCCGTCCTTGAATTCCCAAATGGAGACCGGACCGGTCGGCGCCATCTCGTCAAGGCCCTCATGGGAAGTGTAGACCATGCCGATCTGGCCGTTCGCCGCATATACGGCGGCCATGATCGGGCTCATCTTGCGATTAGCGCAGCCGACGGCCATATGCTTCGGGCTTGCCGGGTTGGTCAGCGGACCAAGCACGTTGAACACGCATGGCACGCCGAGCGCGGCGCGAATCGGACCGACAAAACGCATGGCGGGGTGGAAGGTGCGTGCGAAAGCGAATGCGATGCCGCATTCGTTGCCGACTTCGCTCACTTGTTCCGGAGTCAAATCCATGGGCAGGCCGAGCGCTTCGAAGCAGTCAGCAGTGCCGCACTTGGATGAGGCCGCACGATTGCCGTGCTTGACGACTTTTACGCCTGCGGCCGCGGCTACGACGGCCCCCATGGATGACAGGTTCACGGTGGAGGCTCCGTCGCCACCGGTGCCGACGATGTCGGTGGTTTCACCGTCGATGTGCAGCGGAATGGCATGGGCCACCATGGCCTTCGCCGCGCCACGCACTTCGTCGGGGGTCAGCCCCAACTGCTGCTGGGTGGCGAGTACCGCGCCAACGGCCGCCGGATCGGCATTGCCGTTCATGAGGTCATCGACGAACCACTCGGATTCCTCGGCGCTCAAGTGGTCCCCTCCGACCAGCTTGGTGAGGATCGACTTCCATGTGATTTCGGTCATGATGCCCTCCTTGGCGCTGTCGCACGCCTTTATTGTTGTTCTGATGCCGCCAATTGTAACGATTGGACGTTTCCCCACGTCCGCACGTCCATATCACGAAACGGCCCATCGAAGATTCTTCAAAAAAGAAAACCTCCCCCGATTACGGTCGGGGGAGGTTATGTCATGAGCAAGTCAGCGACTCAGCGAATCACTGCTCGTTCTGGCCGTGGCACATCTTGTACTTGCGACCAGAACCGCATGGGCACTGGGCGTTCTTGCCGGTTCCCGGGAAAGTGCGGCCATCCGCCCACGGAGAGTGGAGTTCCTCGCTCTTCGGACGCTTGTTGGCCGGGACCTTGCCTTCGGCATGGCTGATCGGCTGCATGCCGACGATGCCCTTCTCGTTCTTCTGCTCGTCAGCCAGTTCATCGATGGTGGTCTTTTCGGCCTCGTCATCGGTCTCCGGCTCTGCAGGAGCGGATTCGCCGGTCGCGGCGGCTTCGCCGTCCAGACCCATTACGGCCTCGGCGGCGTTCACGGCCTCATCCTCATCGGATTCGGTCTCCTCGTCCTCGGTCATGGCCACGCGTTCGATGTCCACGTGGAACAGCAGCTGGATGGTTTCCTCCTTGATGGCTTCGATCATGGAGTTGTACATCTGGTAGCCTTCACGCTGGTATTCGACCAGCGGGTCGCGCTGGCCCATACCGCGCAGGCCGATGCCGTCCTTGAGATAGTCCATCTCGTAGAGGTGTTCACGCCACTTGCGGTCGAGCACGGCGAGCACCACGCGGCGCTCGAGCTGGCGCAGGCCTTCGCTGCCGAGTTTGTCTTCGAAATCGGAGTACTGGTCCTTGGCGTCGGAGACGATGAGCTCCTTCAGGGCCTCAACGGCCTTGTCGCCCTTGAGCTTGTCGACGGCGTCCTTGGCCGCTTCCTGCTCCACGGCGATCGGGTACACGGAGGAGATGGCCTTGAACAGACCGTCCCAATCCCAATCGGCCGGCTTGTCGGAACCGTTGTTGGCGCCCTTGATGTAGCTCAGCACGGTGTCGTCGATGAACTTGAGGATGTCCTCGTGGATATCCGCGCCCTTCAGCACAGCCTGACGCTCCGCATAGATGACGGTGCGCTGCTTGTTCATCACGTCATCGTACTTCAGCACGTTCTTACGGATTTCGAAGTTACGCGATTCGACGGCCTTCTGTGCGGTGCGCACGCCCTTGGAAACGCTCTTGGCTTCGATCGGCTCGCCTTCCGGCATGCCCTTGGCCATGACACGCGCCACCAGCTGGGTGTTGAACAGACGCATCAGATCGTCCTCGAGGGACAGGTAGAAACGGGATTCACCCGGATCTCCCTGACGGCCGGAACGGCCGCGCAGCTGGTTGTCGATACGGCGGGATTCGTGGCGCTCGGTGCCGAGCACGTACAGACCGCCGAGCTTGACGACTTCCTCATGCTCGTCCTTGACCTGGTCCTTGATTTCGGCCAAAGTGCCCGGCCAACGCTTCTCGTACTCGTCCGGAGTGTCATCCGGAGAATAGCCTTCGGACTTGAGCTTCGCATCGGCGAGGAACTCGACGTTGCCGCCGAGCATGATATCGGTACCACGGCCTGCCATGTTGGTGGCCACGGTGACGGCGCCCTTACGGCCTGCGACGGCCACAACGGCGGCTTCCTTGTCATGCTGCTTCGCGTTCAGCACCTGGTGAGGAATCTTGGCCACGTCAAGCAGAGAGGACACGACTTCGGAGGATTCCACGGATGCGGTACCCAGCAGGACCGGCTGGCCCTTCTTGTGGCGCTTGGCCACATCACGGACGATGGCGGCGAGCTTTTCCTTCTTGGTACGGAAGATCAGATCGTCCTTATCCTCGCGGATCATCGGCTTGTTGGTCGGAATCGGCAGCACGCCCAGCTTGTAGGTGCCCATGAATTCGGCGGCTTCGGTCTCTGCGGTACCGGTCATGCCTGCCAGCTTGTCGTACATGCGGAAGTAGTTCTGCAGGGTGATGGTGGCGAAGGTCTGGTTTTCGGCCTTGACCTCCACGCCTTCCTTGGCTTCGATGGCTTGGTGCAGACCCTCGTTGTAACGGCGGCCCGGCAGGATACGTCCGGTGTGCTCGTCGACGATGAGCACTTCGCCGCCGGTCACGACGTAGTCGCGGTCACGCAGGAACAGCTCCTTGGCCTTGATGGCGTTGTTCAGATAGCCGATCAATGCGGTGTTGTTCGGTTCGTACAGGTTGTCGATGCCGAGATAGTCCTCGACCTTGGTGATGCCCGGATCAAGGATGCCGACGACCTTCTTCTTCTCGTCGACCTCATAGTCCTCGTCACGGTTGAGCTTCAGAACCAGGCGCGCGAACTGGCGGTACCAGCGGGTCACGTCGCCCTCGGCCGGACCGGAGATGATCAACGGGGTACGAGCCTCATCGATAAGAATGGAGTCGACCTCATCGACGATGGCGTAGTGGTGGCCACGCTGTACGAGATCGGACTTCTCCCACGCCATGTTGTCGCGCAGGTAATCAAAACCGAATTCGTTGTTGGTGCCGTAGGTGATGTCTGCATTGTACTGCTTGCGACGCTCCGGCGGCTTCTGGTTGGTGATGATGCAGCCGGTGCTCATGCCGAGGAAGCGGTAGACACGGCCCATCAGCTCGGCCTGGTAGCTGGCCAGATAGTCGTTGACGGTGACGACATGGACGCCCTTGCCGTCAAGTGCGTTCAAGTATGCGGGTAGCGTGGCCACGAGGGTCTTGCCTTCACCGGTCTTCATTTCGGCGATGTTGCCCCAGTGCAATGCGGCGCCGCCCATGAGCTGCACGTCGAAGTGGCGCAGGCCCAAGGTTCGCTTGGACGCCTCACGCACGGTGGCGAAGGCTTCCGGCATGAGCTTGTCAAGGGACTCGCCGTTTTCGATACGCTGCTTGAACTTGGCGGTCTGGCCCTTGAGCTCCTCGTCGTCAAGCGCCGCGATCTCGTCCTCCAAGGCGTTCGTCGCTTTGGCCACGTTCTCAAGCTTCTTGATCTGTCGGCCTTCACCCATGCGTAGGGCTTTGTCAACGATATCTACCACAATCACTCCCTTTGTGTATGGTGACTTTCCTCGATTGAGGATAGTCGCTTTCTCGCGATTTCCGAAAAGCTCCGTCCATTTTACGTAAGTTTTGACGTATCTTGTTTTTCGCATAAGAAAAGAGGCCCGCATGTATGACATGCGAGCCTCTTATCGTTCAGTTTTCAGCCATCAGCCATTACTTCTTGGCCACATTCTCCGGAGTGTCGATTTCGAAGACGCCGTAGCTCCAACCGTGACGGTGGTAGACGACGGACGGACGACCGGTTTCCTTGTTGACGAACAGGAAGAAGTCGTGACCGATCAGCTCCATCTCGTACAGGGCCTCGTCAATGGTCATCGGCTCGGCGATGTGCAGCTTGCGACGAATGACGATTGGGGTGTCGCCGACCTGGACCTCGACGGATTCGCCAGGGCCGAGATCAGCGGAAACGGCGTCGGCCGGGCTATTGTTCGGCGCTTCCGGCTCCGGCTCCTCGACGACGACCGACTCGACCGGGCCCAGATCGACCGGGACCGGATCGGTGTAGCCACGACGATGGTCCTTGCGGCGGTCGCGGGTACGGCGCAGACGAAGCGTCAGCTTGTCGAGAGCCAAATCGAGCGCGCTGAACTCGTCGGCGCTGGAGGCTTCGGCACGCACCACGGTACGACCTGCGATGACGGTGATCTCAACGCGCTTGGCGGTGTCGGCCTGACGCGGATTGCCCTCGTGGGACAGCACAATCTGGACACGCTGCGCATCCGGGGCGATAGCGGTCACACGATTCATCTTGCTTTCGACAACGTCACGGAACCTTTGCTTGATCTGCGTATGACGTCCGGTAACGACGATTTCCATGTGGACCTCCCTAGACTCAAGCGGTGTTAACCGCTATATACGGACCAACCAGCTGCATCGCTGCTTGGTAGTCATCATTGTATCCATAAGATTGGTGATTTGCTGGAAAACTCCCCGAGAAAACAAAAGTTTTTTTACGCTTTGCTTTCGACGATTCTCTTGCTATAGTTGTGCGTTTGAGACCTCTTGATGGCCGCGACCGATTTTGTCGGTTGAGGAACTTCCGGGCTCCATAGAGCACGATGGCGGATAACGTCCGCCCAGGGCGACCTGAGAGATAGCGCAGCAGAGAATAGACCGCCTTACCGGTTTCGGCCGGTGGGTAAGGGTGAAACGGCGGTGTAAGAGACCACCGGGCCGCTGGTGACAGTTGGCCGCATGGCAAGCCTCATCGGGAGCAAGGCCAAGCAGAAGGCGTTCGAGGACTGCTCGTCCGAAGCCTTCGGGTAGGCTGCTAGAGCCTGACGGCAACGCCAGGTCGAGATGGATGGCCATCCGTGCCGTTGGCACGACAGAACCCGGGGTATAAGAGGTCTCACTCTCCACTCTTTATGTTTTGAGGATTTCCTTACACCAGCCTCTTTATGAAACTGACGTCACGCCCTTGGTCAACGGTCGCCGTCAATCAAACAGTTCCTGTGCGATTTGGCGCAGAATCTCAGGATTATGGCCTTTTCTGCCGCCCGCGCTCCAGAAGCGGCGCCTACGTGCATCGCGTTCCAGACCGGCGGTTTTTCTCGCGGTTCTACGGCCTAATTCCCATGCGGCTTCAGTAAACACGCCGTAGGATTCCGCCTCATCACAAACCTGTTGGGCCAGCCTACGGTCGACGCCTTTCCGTATAAGCTCAGCGACCGCGCCCCTACATCCCATAAGACGGGTCGCACAGTAGCGCACCGCGGATTGCGCGTAGGCTTCATCGTCAATCAGTTGAACCCTTGTCAGTCTTTCGATGACGTCGTCAACCACTTCAGAGGTATAGCCCTTACCAATCAGGCGCTCACGCAGTGCGCCGGAAGGTCGAGGCGCAGCGTCCAGCAATCGCAATGCGGCTTCCCTGCATGCGTCAAGATCATTTGGATCCTTTGCGGCAGTAGAATCGCCGTTCCCGACACGCCCAGCGTGTCGCGCGTGTCGTGGCGTTTTCGTCGCATTTGCGCTTCCAGCGAACAAACTGGAATGGTCAGGTTTCGTTCGACGGTTCCACCTCTGAACGTTCGTGCGTTCTGGATCCTCTGAAGAAAGGGCAAGGCCCCCAGTATCGGCCGACGCCGGCTGAGGGCCCTGTTCCTTAAGGAAACGTTCGGCGCTGATCATATGTCAGGCTTTGGCGGCTTTTGAAGTTTTGGACGTCTTACCATCATCCGGCGCGCCCGCGGCGTCCTCCGCCCCATCGTCCTCGGCGAACTGGTCGGTAGGTTTGATCAGACCGAATGCCGCCTTGACCTTGTTCTCGATTTCCTCTGTGAGTTCCGGATTGTCCTTGAGGAACTGACGCACGTTTTCGCGTCCTTGCCCCAGCTGGTCGCCCTCATAGGTGAACCACGAGCCAGACTTTTTGACGACGTTGGCCTGCAACGCCATATCAAGCACGGAACCTTCCTTGGAGATGCCCTCGCCGTACAGCACATCGAATTCGGCGGTCTTGAACGGCGGAGCCATCTTGTTCTTAACAACCTTGACCTTGGTACGGTTGCCGACAGCCTCATCACCGTTCTTAATGGTCTGGATACGGCGGATGTCCATACGTACGGACGCGTAGAACTTCAATGCCTTGCCGCCGGTGGTGGTCTCCGGATTACCGAAGAACACGCCAATTTTCTCACGCAACTGGTTGATGAAGATGGCGGTGGTACCGGCTTGCGCCAGCGCACCGGTCATCTTACGCAACGCCTGACTCATCAGGCGCGCCTGCAGGCCGACATGGCTGTCTCCCATCTCGCCTTCGATTTCCGCTTTCGGCACCAAGGCCGCGACGGAATCGATGACAATCACGTCAAGCGCGCCGGAACGAATCAGCATGTCGGCGATTTCCAATGCCTGCTCGCCATTGTCCGGCTGAGAGACGATCAACGAATCGGTGTCGACGCCCAGCTTACGGGCATAGACCGGATCGAGCGCATGCTCGGCATCGATGAATGCGGCCACACCGCCGGCCTTCTGGGCATTGGCCACCACATGCAGCGCCAATGTGGTCTTACCAGAGGATTCCGGTCCGTAAATCTCCACAATACGGCCTTTAGGCAGGCCGCCGATGCCTAATGCCATATCCAAAGCCAAGGATCCGGTCGGAATGACCTCGACATCCTGTTCCGGGCGGTCGCCAAGTCTCATGGCCGATCCCTTGCCGAAGCTTTTCTCGACCTGCGCGAGCGCTGTGTCGAGCGCGGCCTGACGGCGCGGATCGATTCCATTCGCGGACTTGTTCTGTGCGGCGTTCTTTGCCGCGCTCGTCTGTGCCATGACTACTCCTTGTTGTTGACCGAGACGAATGAATGGATTCACCGTAAAACCGCATCATCCATCTGCGCAAGTTCAATCGGCCATTGTGGTCGAAGAACATGCATTTCGACACGCCGAAGACCGCTTTCCCTTGAAATTCCAGCATTCTGAAACTTCGCGGCGAGCCGTTGACGACCTGCCCAATCCGTGCTTCTGTGGATAACTATACCCCATTATCCGAACATCTGTTCGAAATCGGTGTTTTGCGATAGCCGAACTCCGCCTAACGCACCGGCATTGGTGGCGCGTTATGGTCCTTTCCCCAACGTTTGGAGTCAGGAATGTTCATCTGGTCGCACAGAACGTTCCATACCACGCGGGGCTCCTCCCCCATTTCAAGCGCTTCGACGGCTGTCAGACCGTTCAATCGATCAAGCACTTGGTCGCGTGCGAGCGCGCGGCCATAGCTACGGCCGAGTACCTCTTCAAGCAACTGCCAAAATTCACGTTCCTGCACGCGCTCAAGTGTACACAGCAAGCGCAACCAAAAGAAAACGCCCGACGGAACAAGCCGCCGGGCGTTAGACGTCCAACAGGAATCAGATTGCGACGGAATCGAGATAATCGGCGACCATGCGCAGCATCTGCGCCGTGGAGACGCCCAACGATTGCGCAATCGAGCTCAGCAGCTCGGAGCTGGCCTCTTTTTGGCCACGCTCCACTTCGGAGAGGTAGCCCAACGACACTCCGGCCTTTTCGCTCACCTCACGCAACGTTTTGTGGTCATGGGTGCGCAGATCGCGCAGTACATGGCCGATGGCCTCGCGAAGCGATACCTCTCTGGGTTCGTCGGTGGTTTCCGCGGCTGCCGACATGGATCGTGCGGAAACGCGTTCCGCGTCTTCCTCCCGCCATATGCGGGTCAATGCGGCCTGGCGCTCGTCTTTGGCCTTTTTGGCCGCGCGGGCACGCAGCACCTGCTGCTGGGCGAACATCACCGCGCGGCGCTGGGCTGGGGTGAGTTCCCTGACGCGGGCGTTGCCGCTTTGCACCGTGGGAACCATCGCCTTGAGTTCCATCTGTTCCTTGGTGAGTGTCATCGTGTCCATGCCGCCAGCCCCTTTCGCTTTTCATACGTACGTCCACTATGGTCAACACCCATATTCGTGGATTATTCCTGTGAAAGTGCTGAAAGAGTCCTCAGTTTTTCCAGAATACATTGCACGGTTTCATGCCGCACGGCTTCCCGATCACCCTTCAGACGCAGCTCATAAGCAGCTGTTTGACGCGCACGAATGCCATTGAAGCCACAGGGCAGGGAGCAGCCGATGTACACCAGGCCGGCAGGTTTGTCACCATCCGGTCCTGGCCCTGCAACACCGGTAGTGGCCAAGCCGATGACACAGTCTCCATCCTCGGTCTGTCGGTATAGTTGCGCGGTTCCCGCAGCCATCTGCCGCGCCACTTCGGGGTGGACCGCCCCTTCTCGGGCCAGCAGGTCGGCATTCACACCGAGAATCTTCGCTTTGGCGCGAATGTCGTAGGTCACCGCCGAGCCGAGGAACACTTTCGATGCGCCTGGTATGCGTACGAAGGCGTCGGCGAGCAGACCTCCCGTCAGTGATTCGGCGGCGGCGATTTTGAAATGGTTGGCTTCGCAATAGCGTAAAACGGCTGCGGCCAGCTCATCGCATTGCGATTGGCTGGCCGCGGTCGACGAATTTTCGGATTCGCTCATCGGGATTTACTTGGTTTCCTTTTCGGATTTTGCGGTCTTCTTACGTCCGCCGAACGTGTTGACGAGGTATTCGCCGCCCGAATACAGGCATAGAATCAACGCCAGGTAAATCAGGGCGTACGTGATCGTGTAATAAACGGTCATCCACAGCGGAGTGGTGTTCATGCCATCAGCGAGGCTCCACATCGGCAGCATGAGCATGGCAAGGCCGATGCACTGGCACAGGGTCTTGTACTTGCCGGCTTGGGATGCGGCGATGACCTTGCCGCCGGTGTCGATGACGAAGAAACGCATGATGGTGATGCCAATCTCACGGATGAGGAACAGCGCGGTCACAACCCAGCCGAGCACTGCGTTGCCGAATTCGTTGAAGATAGCGGCGACGATCAGCGTGCCGCAGGTGAGCAGCTTATCTGCGATTGGGTCCATGAGCTTGCCCAGTTCGGTGACCTGGTTATATTTGCGGGCCATCCAACCGTCGAGCTTATCGGTGCAGGCGGCGATGATGAAGATAATCGCCGCCACCCAGCGCATAGTCGTGTTTTTGGTACCCCATGCGCCTGCCATGACGTACAACGCCAGGAAGATGACGACCAGGACGATACGAGAGAAAGTGACGATGTTCGGCGGGGCGTTCCACCCGTCAAGCAGGGACGATTTGCGTTCTTCTTGCTTTTCCATACCGTTCACGTTACCCCGATACCACTACTTGGCGCAATGCGTGCGGTTGTCGCGTTCCATCATCGCGTGTCCGCAGCGTCGGCCGGCTGGGTAGAACCTGCGGTAAGCGATGAGGTTTCGCCCTTGATGAAGGCAAGCACCTGCGGCAGATCCTGCGGTTGGACGAGCACTTCGCGAGCTTTGGAGCCTTCGGACGGACCGACCACACCACGCGATTCAAGCAGATCCATGAGTCGGCCGGCTTTGGCGAATCCGACACGCAGTTTGCGCTGCAGCATGGAGGTTGAGCCGAACTGCGTGCTGACCACCAGTTCCGCCGCCTGCAACAGCACGTCCATGTCGTTGCCGATGTCCTCATCCGGCTCGATGGCCTTCTTTTCGGCCTCCTTGGCCATCTCCTCGATATCCTCGCGATAATGCGGCTTGCGCTGGGTTCGCACGAACTCCACCGCGCGACGGATTTCGGACTCGTCGACCCATGCGCCCTGCACGCGGATCGGCTTGGCCTGGCCCATCGGCAGGAACAACGCGTCACCTTGGCCGATCAGCGTTTCCGCACCGGTGGCGTCGAGGATGACTCGCGAATCGGTGGCGGATGAGGTGGCAAAAGCAAGTCGGGACGGGATGTTGGCCTTGATCAAGCCCGTGACCACGTCAACGGACGGGCGCTGCGTGGCGAGCACCAGATGCACGCCGGCGGCTCGCGCGAGCTGCGTGATGCGCTGGATGGAGCTCTCCACGTCGTTCTTGGCCACCATCATAAGGTCGGCCATTTCATCGACGACCACGAGGATATACGGGTATGGTGCGACCTTGCGTTTGGAGCCTGCGGGCGCATGCACCTTGCCAGCGCGCACGGCAGCGTTGAAGTCCTTGATGTGGCGGAATCCGAAGAATTCGAGGTCGCTGTATCGTGCGTCCATCTCCTTGACCACCCATTCCAAAGCCTGTGCGGCCTTCTTCGGATCGGTGATGATCGGGGTGAGCAAATGTGGAATGCCCGCATAGGCGGACAGTTCGACTCGTTTAGGATCGACCATGATCATGCGGACCTGGTCAGGCGTGGCGCGCATGATCACGGAGGTGAGCATGGAGTTGATGAAGCTCGACTTGCCGGAGCCGGTGGCGCCAGCCACCAACAGGTGGGGCATCTTGGTCAGGTCGGCGGTCACGAAATGGCCTTCCACATCCTTGCCGACGCCGGTGAGCATCGGATTCGGATCGTTCCGGGCCTTGTCGGAGCGCAGCACGTCGCCCAGCACCACGGTTTCGCGGTCGGAGTTCGGAATTTCGATGCCGATGGCGGATTTGCCTTCGATCACCGACAGGATGCGCACGTCGGAGCTGGCCACCGCGTAGGCGATGTTCTTCTGCAGGTTGGTGACCTTCTCGACCTTGACGCCAGGGCCAAGCTCCACCTCATACATGGTGACGGATGGTCCGCGCAGGAAGCCGATGACCTTCGCATCGACGTTGAACTGTTGGAAGGTACCGGTCAGCGCGCGGATCACACGATCGTTCTCCGGAGTGTGCGCGGCGTGCGGCGCGCCCTTCTTCAGAATGTTGAGGTCAGGCAGATGATACGGTCCCTCGGGAATGTCATCCGCCGCTTCCCCGTCAACGGCAGCAGCCGGCATATCGTCAAGGACCTCGCCGGTCGCGGCATCCACCATGACTTCCTTGCCGTTGGAGGTGCCGTCCTCGTCGATGACGGCCCATGGGTCGTTTGGAGCGACGCCAACCGGCTTGATTTCACTGGACGGCACCGGCTCGGCGACGCTGGGCATGGTGCCGCTCGCGGTGCCGATCGGCGCGGACGAGAAGGAGCGTCCGCGACCGTTCTGTGGCATGGCCGTGGTGCCGGACGGCGCAGCGGCGGAATAATCATCTGAATCATAATCATCGGCACGATAATCGTCCGAAGAAATGCTGCGTGGCGAATCGACCTGTTGGTACGGCTCGTCGACGATGGTTTCCGCGGTCCGTCCGTGCCGTTCGGCGGCATTAAGAAACGCTTCGTCGCCGGCGTAATGGTCAAGGTCGCCATCATCGACGTTCTTGCTCTTATGGGATGCGAAGCGTTGCTTCATACGCGTAAGGAAGCCCGGCCTATCGTCGTTTTCTCCATCCACATCGGTGCCGTCGTGGGCGGGAACGCCTTCGGCGAAGGCGAGTGTCGTGCCCCCAACGCGGACTTCGTTCGGAAACTGTTCGGCCTCATCGTCAATGTCATCACGGTTTTTAGGCGTTCCAACAAACTTGGCCGCCAGAGCCTTCGCCTTGTCCGGTATCTGCGTGACCCGGGTATGGGTAATCAACAGCAACGAAAACAGGATGACGACTACGAAAATCGCAATGGAAAAGCCTTTGGAAAGCCCCCACGCCAACGGACAGCCAAGCACATAGCCAAGCAGGCCGCCTGCCCGCTGCAGCAAAGACATATCGAACTTCTGGGAGTCGGAGGCAATCGCCGCGTCAAGAATAGAGCAGACGGACCAGAGGATCATGAACCATCCAAGGGCCATATGGAGGTTCTCATCCTTGTTTTGCGTCTTGCGCATCAGACTGAACACCACAAGCGCCAGGAATACCGGCAGAATCACGCTGGTCAATCCGAACAGTCCGGAGGCCATGGCATGTAGGACCTGTCCGAAAGCGCCCTGGACACGGAACCATTCGGATGCGCAGAACAGCACCGCGAGAATGGCCATGATGAAACATGCGATGTCGCGGCGATATTTACGCAGTATGCCGGCGATCGGCGAGGAATCGACCTCGTCCATGACTTTGGTATCGCCGGAACGCGATTTGCCTGCGGAACCCTTGCCGCCTGATTTCGGGTTGGAAGATGCTGTTCGTGCCATAACAGGACTCGATTTTACCCATGGGCACCGCCATGGCACGACGACATCCGATACTTATCGAAAGTTTTTGCCGTTCACGCCGTCAGGCGCTTCGGCTAGACGATATCGCCAAGATGATGCTGCGTGTACGCATCCGCCTGCGCGTCGATCGCGTCGTAATCGCCGGCGTCGGCATGCTCGATGATGGCCATGGCATTGCCCAGCAGCGCGGGGTTGAGAGCCTGCAGCCAGTGGATACGCGGATCGCGGCCAAACCATCCCATCTGTTTGCGTGCCAGACGCTTCGTCTTCTGCGCGATGCTCATGAACGTGTCATTTAAATCGCACAGGCCATCCAAATAGTCGACAACCTGCTGGTATCCAAGAGCCTTGCCTGCGGTGATGCCAAGCCGGGGACGGATACGCTCCACTTCCTCGACGAAACCGTTCTCCAGCATCTGCTTGGTACGGATGTCGATGCGGCGGTCAAGTTCCTCACGCGGCAAATCAAGGCCGATCTGCACGGTGGGAATCACATACCGGTAATGCGGCAGGCTCGCCGAATACGGCCGGCCCGTCACTTCGATGACCTCAAGCGCGCGGATGGTGCGTCGAGGATTGTGCGGATCCATGCGGGCCGCGGCTTCAGGATCCTTTGTCTTGAGCTCGTCGAACAGCGCACCGGCGCCTTCGACCTTTTCACGTTCCTCGAGGCGTTTGCGCACCTCTGGGTCAGTGCCAGGAAAGGAAATGTCGTCGATGGCGGCACGGGCGTACAGACCGGAACCGCCCACGAGGATAGGGCGCACTCCCCTGGCCTGCAGTTCGGCGATTTTGGCGCGGGCGATCTCCTGGAAACGTGCCACGGACATGGCGTCGTCCGGTTCGATGATGTCAATCAGGTGGTGCCTGACCTCGGCCTGTTCCTCAGGACTCGCCTTGGCGGTGCCGATATCCATGCCCTTGTACATCTGGTAGGCATCGGCGTTGACGATTTCCGCCTGCTCGCCCTTGGCCTCCAACGCCTTGGCAATGGCGATGCCAAGTCCCGTCTTGCCGGACGCAGTGGGACCGACGATGGACACGACCTTACGGGTTTCGGGCTTGCTTTCAGTGGCGGACGGCATAGGTTTGCCCCGCTTCCGGATTCGGATCGGCGATGAGATTGTGGCGTCCCGCATGGGTGACGGTGGCGGTCACGAAATCACCCACCTGCGGCATCGACTCGCCTTCCGGCACGCCGACATGCACCAGCACGCCCGTCTTCTCACGTCCAGTAACACGATGGGTGGCGGCATCCTTCTTGCCGGATGCGCCGGTGACCATCACCTCGACGTCACGGCCTTCGAAAGTCTTGAGATTCTCTTCGGTGATACGTTCCTGCAGCGCCACAAGACGTTCGAACCTGTCCTGCACCACGTCATGCGGAACCTGCTCCATCTCAGCCGCCGGCGTGCCGGGACGCGGCGAGTAGATGAACGTGAACGCGGAAGCGAATCGCGCCTCCTCCACCACGCGCAGGGTTTCCTGGAAGTCCTCCTCCGTTTCGCCGGGGAAGCCGACGATGATGTCGGTGGAGATCTGCGCGTCCGGCATGGCCTCGCGAATCTTGCGCAGAATGTCGAGGAACTTGGCGGAACGGTAGGAGCGGCGCATCGCACGAAGAATCCTGTCGGAACCCGACTGCAACGGGAAATGCAGCTGGTGCATGACGTTCGGCGTCTCGGCCATTGCTGCGATCACGTCGTCGGTGAAGGCCGCGGGATGCGGCGAGGTGAATCGTACGCGTTCCAAACCGTCAATCTCGCCGCACGCGCGCAGCAGCTTGGAGAAGGCAAACCGGTCGCCGATGCCGTAGCCGAAGGAGTTCACATTCTGGCCCAGCAACGTGACTTCCTTGGCGCCTTCGTCCACACATTGGCGGATTTCGGCGAGGATGTCTCCGGGACGACGGTCATGTTCCTTGCCGCGCGTGGTCGGCACGATGCAGAAGGTGCAGGTGTTGTTGCAGCCTACGGAGATGGCCACCCAGCTCGACACCTTCGACGCACGGTCGGTAGGCAGTTGGCTTGGGAAGTAGTTGAGTTCCTCCTGCACCTTCACCTGCGCGTGGCCTTCGATGCGGGCCTGGTCGAGCAGCTGAGGCAGGGATCCGATGTTCTTGGTACCGAACACGGCGTCGACCCACGGGGCTTTTTTCGCGATCTTCTCACGGTCGAGCTGCGCCATGCAGCCGCCGACCGCAATCTGCAAGTTCGGGCGTTCCCTCTTCAATTCGGCCCACAGTCCGATGGTGCCGTACATGCGTTCGGCGGCGTTTTCGCGCACCGCGCAGGTGTTCATGACGATCAGGTCGATGTCATGGTTGAGATACTGTTCCTCGGTGGCGGGCACGTAGCCGTCGGCCTCAAGCACGCCGGCGATGCGTTCGGAATCATGCACATTCATCTGGCATCCGAGCGTATGCACGTAGAACACGCCCTTGCCGCGCGTGGGGGTATCGTTCGCCGCCGGTTCGGCCAGTTTCGAGGCACGCTCCGCCTCGGTCATCATGTCTTCGTTCATAACGCACCATGCTAACGGCAGGGCGGCACAGGCGTTTCGGAACGCGGGAACGCCCCGTTCTCGGCGCAATCGCAGGGCATTGACCCTCTTCGATACACAGCATACGTTCAGTTTTGCGGAAAGCGAGGCGGTACACTGTTCTTCCGTGATACTTGACAGGCAAAATCGAATTAACACCACCGAATTGCAGATGCGTCTGGAGAACGTCGACGTCGGCGAGGGATCCCTTTCCCCCGAACAGATCACCGAGTTCATCGACCAGATGCAGGTGTATGAGGGTGCGATGTACGAGATCAGCACCAAATTGGAGATTCTTGACTCGGAATTCCAGGTGCGCTTCTCCCATAATCCAATTCACCATATGGAACGCCGTCTCAAATCGCTTAACTCGATCCTCGGCAAGCTGCAGCGCCGCAACCTGCCGTTGACCGTCGACGCCATCAAGGACAACCTGTTCGACGTGGCGGGCGTACGCGTGATCTGCAACTACCGCGACGACGTGTATTCCGTGGCGAATTATCTGTCCGCGCAAAGCGACATCCAAGTGCTGCGTGTCAAGGATTACATCAAGAACCCGAAGCAGAACGGTTACCGTTCGCTGCATGTCATCTACGCGGTGCCGGTGTTCCTGTCATCCGGACCGCACTACACGCCGGTAGAGGTTCAGCTACGCACCATCGCCATGGATTATTGGGCAAGCCTGGAGCATGCGCTGCGGTATAAGACGGATCTGCCGGACGCGAAGCTTGCCGAGCATTCGCAGACGCTGTTGGATTGCGCGCGCAGCCTGCAGAACATCGAGACGCAGATGCAGAACATCCATCGCGACATCAACAGCGCCCCGCGTGTGGGTGAGGCGCCGCAGGCGGACTGATGTTTTCGGAAAATGGCGATTGACGGACAAATCATTGCCTGTCAATCGCCATTTTTCGACGATATCGAACGTTATTCGCGCTTACGCAGCAATCGTGGTATTTTCACCGGAACCTGTGCGAGCACGGTGCCGATGAAAATCAGCGCGCAGCCGATGTAGGCTCGTGTGGTCATGACTTCGCCGAGCAGCAACGCGCCGCCCACCGCGGAGAAGAACGATTCGAGCGACATGATCACGGCCGCGCGCGACGGCGGCACCAGCTGCTGTCCGACCACCTGCAACGTGTATGCCACGCCGGCCGAGCCGATGCCGGCGTACACGATGGGAAACCAGCTTTGCATGGCGCCGGCCCAGTCGATGGAGCCTTCGCATAGGGAGCCGATCCAGCTCAGCAGCGCGGTGGTGGAAATTTGTCCGAAGGACAGCAGAATCGGATCCATCTTCTGTCCGAACGTGTCGATGACGAGAATATGGCCTGCGAATAGAACCGCAGTGGACAACAGCACCACGTCGGCAAGGGTGATCGAGCCGAATCCGTCGGTGATGCACAGCAGATAGAAGCCGACCACGGCGATGGCAACGCTGACGATGACGTTCATGGTCACGCGGCGGCGCAGAATAAGGAAGGCGAGCAGCGGCGTCATGACGATGTAGAGCGCCGTGATGAAGCCGGAACGGCCTGCGGAACCGGAATAGAGGATGCCGTATTGTTGGACGGTGCTGGCGGTGAACAATACGATGCCGCAGATGACGCTGACGACCACGGGATTGCCCAGGCATTTCGGCATGGCCACGGTTATACCGTTGCCAAGCGTGACGGTTGGACACTCATTCGATTCACGGCGTCGGCGTTCCTGTTCGGCGATGCCTCGACGGCGGAACCACAGCAACGGTATTAATGACAGCGCGCCCAATGTGAATCGCGTGGCCCCGAAGAACAGGGGGCTCATGGAGGCCATGCCCTGCACTTGGGATACGAATGCGAAGCCCCAGATCATGGCCGTCAGAACAAGGCAGGCCATGCCGCCAATCTCTTTCCTCTGCATGAGCCACTACCCTATGGCACGTTTTTCGCCGACAGAAAAGCCTGACCATATTCTGGTCAGGCTTTTGTTTGAGGGTTCAGCGCAGAGGACGTCGCGGGATTTTTCAGTCGCGATCGCCGAAGAGCTGGAGAATATACAGGAACATGTTGATGAAGTCCAGATACAGGTTCAGCGCGCAGATGATGGAGACCTTCTTGACCATGTCCTCACCCTGGCCTGCGTACTGGGCGAACAGCGCGCGAGTAGCTTGGGCGTCGTAGACGGTCATGCCGGCGAACAGCACGAGGCCGATGGCGGAGATAACCATCAGCATGGTCTGTCCGGGAGCGAAGATCATAAGCAGCACTTCGGCGACGATCAGCACGATGAGGCCGACCAGCAGAATCGGACCGGCTTTGAGCATGTTGACCTTGGTGGTCATGCCCAGCATGGTGAGCGCGAAGAAGAAGCCGGCGCACAACGCCAGGGAGATGCCGATGGTGCCAAGATCATACGCCATGAAAATGGTGCTTAGCGAGAAGCCCATGATCGCGGCATACACGTAGAACATGACGCGTGCGGTGCTCGGCTTGATCTTTTCAATGCGGGCGCCAAGATAGATGGCGATCACGATTTCGACGACGAACGGCGCCCAAGCGCCAATGACGCCAAGCGACTGGATGAGCGCGATGTAGGCACCGGTGGCTTGGGTGAGGATGGCCACAGCCGCGGTGACGAGCAGGCCGATGGTCATCTCACCGTAGGCACGGGTGACGGAAGCATGTTCGGCACGCTCATAGGAGTATGTCGCCTGAGCCGGAATGGTGGCCGCCGGAGCGCCCTGCGCATACATGTTCTGCGGCGCGTACTGGTATTGGTTCTGACCGTACGGATTCTGGCTGTACTGCCCGTACGAATTCTGGTTCGGATTGTATTGGTTCTGCCCATACGGCTGGCCGTTGAATCCATTAGCGTTGTTGCCTTGGGGCTGCTGACCGAATGTCATAATCGCTCCTTAACTCGATTACGCATCACAGTACGGTACTTTTCTGACTATTTCATGAGAGCCCACGTCTTACGGTGCCGAGCTGAAACTACCGGCACCGTATATCCAATGCGCAATCAGACCGTGAACTTGTGCACCACTTTCGCGCTATCGTTCAGGTCGAACAAATCAGTGACGTCGACCGTCACTTCGGAATCGTCTTTCAAGGTATATCCAATCGTCACGGTTCCGGTGGCTCCGGGCTGGACTTCGGCGAAATCAGAATTGGAATCGTATCCGGCAGGGTTCTCGCTGTAAATGGCGGTGTCGAGAGCTTGTCCATCTTGGAACACTTGCGGGCTGGCGAGGACCGCAAACGAATTGTTTTTATCCGTGTTGTTGGTCCATTCGAATGTGACCAACACCGTGGGCTGATTGTTATAGTCGTTGTTGCTACGTACCGCGGAGACGATTTTCACATGCATGGTCTTCAAATCGCCTTCCATATCCTGATCGCCCTTCGGCTGATTTTTTGTGGAGCCTTTTGCGGATGATTGTGAGCTTGACACGCCGGTGGCCTCGTCTATGGCCTTGCTTGCTGCGGACTGCATGGCCAGAGTAATGACGATGGCCAACACCGACAGCACCGCAGCGACAATCGCCAATGCCTTGCCGCGCTTTTTACCGCGGAACGTGCCGACCAATGCCACAATCGCAAGAATCACGCCAATGAAACCGAAAATCGCAGCAATGTTGTTGATAATCGGAATGAAGCTCAGCACGAAGCCAAGCGCGCCGAGCACCACGCCGACAATGCCGCACACAGTCAGTCCCTTCTCTTCCTGATAGACCGGCTACAGCGGGGGTTGGGGTTGGATGGGCTGCTGCGGGGCGATGTAACCACTCATGATCGTTCCTTCTTCTCGAATCGGTTGAGACACTTTCGAGGGTACGGAATTCCGCGCTGGACCGGTATTGGACGAAAGGTCATTCCTGTCTGCCCTTTGAGGCGCGCGAAACGCACGGAAGAACAATGGCGTCTTTCGGGAACGGGCCCAATAATGGTAGCTATGAGCGAGACGACGAATTCCCCAGCCCCCATCGAAGTGCCAGTACGCACCAGAATCTGGCAAAGTGTGGTGATGGTGGTTTGCGCGGATTTCATGTGCATGGCGCAGACCGCGTTCGCCTCGCAACGTTTCGACCAGGATTCCGCCGCATACGTTTGGATGGTGTTCTGCGTGCTGCTGTCGTTCGTGGTCGGTCTGCTGCTGCTCGCCCGTTCCCGTTATCCACATGCCACATTCGTCGCCGCATGCGTGGCCGTGCTGGTTTTCCCGTACGATTCCACCATCGCGTTGATGGCGTTGACCGCGCTGTTGGCTCGTCGCAATGACACGAGGACGACGGTTCGTGCGATCGCGGCGGGCGGCTTCGTCACACTTGTGGCGCAGGTGCGTGATACGTTGCGCCCGCCGGAGGCGTCCATCTGGCATATGGTGTTCGCCAAACCGGATACCGGCAGCCAATACGGCACCGACCTGGTCATGCTCGCCGATGAACGCACCATCGTCGTCCCCGCCGTAGTGGCGGCATTACTGGAACTGGCCATCGCGACTTTGGCGGGATTGCATATCCGATCCCGCGCCTTGGCATCGCTGGCAACGGCCAAGGCGGACGCGGCGGATGCGCAGATGGCTCAACTCAAAACCGCGATCGACAGTCAGCAGCTGGCCGACGCAATCGCGGCCGAAGCGCATGACACGCTCGCCCATTCGCTATCCCTGCTGGCGTTGAATGCGAGCGCGCTGCAAGCCGAGTCGAAACGGCTCGTGGCCGAAGCGGAAAGCATGGACGCCCATCAGCTGGCCGAACAGACCGGCCGGATCGCGGAGAAAACCGAGGAAATCAGAAAACAGGCGGCGGGCGCTTTGGACGAGGCGCACAGTGTCATCGACATGCTGCGTCATCCGGAGCAGGCGCGTGAGCAACTGGCGCCATCCGACGAAACGTCCCTGACCCGTGAATCGCTGGATGCGCTTATCGGAGACGCACGTGCCGCCGGCATGCGGCTCAACACGTGGATCGACATCCAGCAATTGGGCCAGCTCAACAGGGAAACCGGCAAAATCGCCTATCGGTCCCTTCAGGAGGGACTGACCAACGCGAGCCGCCATGCGCCGGGATCCCCGGTATCGTTGGAACTCACCGCCAATCCCACCGCAGGCGTGCACGCGCATGTGTCCAATCCGACCATTCCAGCCAACGGTACGCATCTCGACACGAATGCAAAAGACATGTCTCGGACTGGCGCCGGATTGCCCGGACTGGCGGAACGCGTCCGCCAGTCCGGCGGAACATGCCGATTCGGTTTTGACCCGCAACACACGTTCCACATGGACGTGCAGCTACCATGGGTTGAGTGAGCAGCGAAGAGAACAGCGATGACAGGCCGATAACGGTTGGCGTGATTGATGACGATCCGATGATTTGCCAGGCCATGCGGCTGATTCTCGAAGATTATTCCACCGGCAGGCTCAATGTCGTTTTCACCTGCACCGATGGCGGTCAAGCGGTCGACGAGGCCGGCAGGCATCATCCGGATGTGGTGTTGATGGATATAGCCATGCCCGGCATGGACGGCATCGAGGCGACACGAAGACTGCGCGCACTTCCGCAGCCGCCGCATGTGCTGATACTGACGTCCTTGAGTCCGAGCGGGACCGTGGAGCGGGCCGTCGAGGCAGGCGCCGAGGGTTTTGTCTCCAAAACCGATGCACCGGAGGACATCATCCGCCGCATCACCGATGTGTGCGACGGTCTGCCGCAATTCAATCCATCCAGCCAACGGCAGCTCATCAACGATCTGAACATGCAGCAACCGCAATCGCGCCGGGACGAGGCTCGCGCCATGCTCGACGCTCTGCCTGAGCGGGAACGCGAGGCGGTGGTTCTTGCAGCCGACGGGTACACCAATGCCGAAATCGCGGAACGAATGTTCATTTCGGAACGTACCGTCAAGGCGCACATCTCATCCGCGGGAGACAGATTATGCATGGGCCGGGTACAGATGGCGCGTTTGGTTGAACGTGCGGATCTGCCGGACCAATTATGAGGCGAAGGATTCTACGGCAGTGGAGACTCCGTTACGTCCATGAAACGCCGGTGCACCCCCTCCCATAAACTAGAAAAAGTATGCCGCACCTGCGGTGCAAACGTTATCAATGAGGGATGGCGGTCGATATGGCGATCAGCGCGACGGAAAAACCCCTGGGCAAAGTGTTCACTTCCGATTACCAACTCACCATCCCTTCGTTCCAACGCGCGTACACGTGGCAGGCGGAGAACATCGAACAGCTCGTCAACGACCTTCAGGACGCCTGCGCCGACCCGGACACGCCTTACTTCCTCGGCTCGCTCATCCTCGTCAAGGACGGCCCCACCCAATACCAGGTCATCGACGGCCAACAGCGCCTCATCTCCCTGTCAATCATCGTCTCCGTGCTGCGCGAACTGGAAGATGACCCCGACCTCATCGACAGCCTCAACGACCTCATTTTGGAACCAGGCGACAAACTCCGCGGCATCAAAGCCGAGCCACGACTCACCCTGCGAGAACGCGACACCGACTTCTTCCGCATGTACGTGCAGGAAGGCGATTTGGAAGGCCTGTTCGATCTGAGGGACAACGACATCGCCTCGCACGCGCAACGCAACATCGCCGTCAACACCCGCCGCACATTCGACCTGCTCGCCGCCATGGACGCCAAAGACCGCCGCCGATTCGCCTCATACCTGGTCAACGGCGTCACCCTCGTCATCGTCACCACCGACGACCTCGCCGGCGCGCACCGCATCTTCGACGTGATGAACATGCGCGGCGTGCCATTGACCGCATCCGACGTGTTCAAAGCGAAAACCATCGCGGAAATATCCCCCGCCGCGCGTAACGCCTACGCCACACGATGGGACGACATCATGGACCCGCTCGGCGATGACTCGCACACGCTCGAAGAGTTCTTCTCCGACCTGCACCTGATCGTCTCGCACAAGGCCGTCTGCACACAGCTGCTTGAGGAATTCCGCAAAGACGTGCTCAAACCATACGTGAAGAAACAGAACGTCATCTCCTTCATCGACGATCTGCTCGCCCCTTATGCCAACGCGTGGCTCATCCTCAACCGTCCGACCGACGCCAACCTGCCAGACGACATCGTGGCCATGCTCGTCTCACTCGCCGACTACCAGACCACCGACTGGAAGCCCGTGGCCATGTGGGCGCTCGTCAACTCCATCCGCAACCTCGGCAGCGCCAACGCACAAGTGTTCTCCACACCCGGAAATATCGGAAACGAAACCACGAACGCGCACGACGAACGCCTCCAATTACACGACATCGACAGACTCCACGACGTTCTCGCCGCACTCGAACGCGTCACCGGCGTCGACAGCCTCAACCGGCAAAGCCCACTCGCCCGACGCACACGCGCCGCAAGCGCCATCCGAGACCTCAACAAAGGCCATACCCTCCAACAGATCCGTGGATTCCTCATCACCGACGAGGACCGACGTTCCGCACTCGCGCATCTACGTGGCGAGTTGCAGACCAGTCCCGCCATGAAGAAACTTCTGCTCATCCGCGCCAACGAGCAGAAGGCCGGCTACCGCATCACCCGACCGCGCAGTCTCAAAGCGTTGCCGATCATGCCCGAACAGGTCAACGCGAAATCCGATTTCGCCGCTTGGCCGGAGTCGGTGCGTGACCATTGGGCAAACCGCATCGGCAATTTGGTGCTTAGTCAGGCCAACGAAACCCAAGTCGCGCCACTCGCCACGTATGCGCAGCGGCGCGACCGCATGCTGTTGTCGGCAAGCTCCAGACGTTTTCCGCTGACAGCCGAACTCGCCAATATCGCCGAATGCACACCACAGACGCTGCAATACCGGCAGGATGAGATGGTTCGGCTCATCGCCGACCATTGGAATATTCGTTACGATGCCGACGATACGGATTTGTCGACGTTGAACGAGGAGACGCTCAATGTGAAAGCTACGGCCTCCTCTCCCACGTCCAAACGCGTCAGCATTGCCCAAGTGCTGGAAGCCGGGCTGCTTATCGCCGGAGAGACCTTGGTATGGGAGCGTCCCCGCAAGGGCGAACGTTGGGTAGCGACCGTCACTTCCGAAGGCAAGCTGCGCATGGATGACGGCAGGGAGTATGCCACGCCTACTGCCGCGGCGCGTGCCGTTGGCGGCTCATCAGCGGGTCTTACCGTGTGGAAACGCACGTCGAATGGCCAGAAACTGAGTGACGTTTGGAAGGCGTATCGTCTGCGCAAGCACTGAGGACGCCGAACGACCAGATGGTCAGTCTCAACCAGCCGGATTCAATCAACCGGATTCAGCCGGTCAATGCCAGGCCAGCCATTCGACGGCGAGTTTGGTGCGATTGGAGATGTTGGTTTTGGCAAGTATGTCGCTGATGCGGTTGCGGACCGTGCCTTCGCTGAGAAACAGCCGTGACGCGATCTCACGATTGTCCAATCCCTCGGCCACAAGTTCCAGCACGTCCAATTCGCGTTCGGTAAGGCCGGCGAAACGTTCGGATGGTCCGCTGGAATCGGGGTTCCGAGATCCTTGAACTGCCTGCGCATCATCATGCGACACAACGCGATCGACTGATGAGGATTCGTCTGATGTCGTGGATTGCGGACTGACCCGCAGCTTGCTCAACACTTCGGCGCCCATGACCACTTGTCCGGCCATGACGGCTTGCACCGCGGGTATGACGGACGAAACGTCCTGTTTGATCAAGTAGCCTTTCGTGCCTATTTCCAACGCTTTGGCGATGTATGACTCGTCGGCGAATGTGGTGAGGATAAGGATTCGCGCGTTCGGATGCGCGTCAAGAATCGCCTCCGACGCTTGCAATCCGTCCATTCCCGGCATCTGCACGTCGACCAGCAACACATCGGGGGCATCCATCTCATATTGGGTCACCGCATCCGTGCCGGTGTTGGCGGTCCATGCCACATCGGCGGTGCCCGTGGCTTCGAGAATCGTGGATAATGACGAGCAGACGATTGGATCATCGTCTGCGATCGCGACACGCATTAATGCGCTCCTTTCTCCGGTTGCGTCGTTTCCGAACCACTCGCCGGCTTGGGGATGGATACGAACACGCGCCAACCCTCATGATACGGCCCGCAAATCGCGGAGCCTCCCAACGCACGAGCCCGTTCCTCAATGTCCGAAATGCCGATGCCTGTGGAATCGTTCGGTCGAATGAACTGCATGGCGACGGCTTCAGCAGACGATCTTCTCACGGTTCCATCATCCTGCACGCACAGCTGCCACAATGCCGGGAAATCGCGCAGGGTGATTGAAACGTTCCTTGCCTGACTGTGTTTGACCGTATTGTTCAACGCCTCGCGAATCGCAGTGGCGAAGCAGCGGGACACGGCCGCCGGCGCTGAATCGATGCCGTTGACCAGCCTCACCCGCAAGGGGCCGGCGCCGTCCATGCTGTGTGCGGCCGTCTCAATCTGCGAAGCGAAATCCGTACCTTCGTCTTTCAAATCATGCACGGCTTTACGCACCAAAGTCATAGCCTCGCTCACCGTGTCATGAATTTCACAGAAACGTTGGGCGGATTGTTCCTGTCCGGCAACCTGGGCCACCACGTACGCCGCCTCGGTCTGCATGATGGCTCGGGTCAGCATGTGGCCGACATTGTCATGGATCTCACGTGCGATGCGTGTGCGTTCGGCAAGCGTCGCCGTGCGTACGGCCAACGCACGATCCTCGTCGTTTTCGGCGATCTGCGAGCGCAGGCGGCGAATCTGGTCGCGGCGGGAATCCTGCAATCGCCGCACTTCGCGGGCGAGGTTCGCGCAGCGCGCGCAAAGCAGACCGGCAGCGAATCCCAGAACCGTTTGGAGCACCATCAATATGATGATGGACAAGTCGGATGGAACGTGCGAGCCAAGCGAACGGAAAATCACTATCGTCATGGGAAGAAGCCACAGCCATCGCGGCACCAACGCTTGCAAGAAGCGGCTGCCATCGACACCAGCGGACGATGATGCCGCGTTGAATGCTGCGATGGGAAGCATCAGATACCACGCCGGCACCAGGCATGCGCCGCAGTCAAGCATGACAATCAACGTCATCGCAAGCCACGAACCCGACGCGTATTCCCCCACCGCGGCACAACACACCGCCACAAGCGCGCCGCACATCAGGTCGAGGCCGACGTCTCCGGATGCGTATACGCCAATGATCATGCCCATGGCCAGGAACACGGCTTGGAACAACAACCGTTTCATGCCGCCTCCCGTCCGCCGATTCGTGTCTGATTGGTTCGCTTGCTTCCAGAGTAATGCACATGGCGCATGGCACAGCCGGCGGCATCAACGAAGGTGACATTTGTCATGTTCGAAAGTGACATCATTCCGGCAATTGTGACTACGCGCACCATGTCGGGGGCATCCGGCGGCACGACAATGGAATCAGAGGCATGGAGCACGAGAAAGGAGCTCGTCATGGGTGGACGCATGAATGACGCTGCCGATGCGGTCAGCGCGGTCAAGGTCTCGAAACTGGTGAAACGTTACGGAGACATGCTGGCGCTCGACTATTTCGATCTCGACGTGCATCAGGGGGAAATCTTCGGCCTGCTGGGGCCTAACGGCTCAGGCAAGACCACGGCGATCAACTGCATACTTGCGTTGCTCACGTTCGATGAGGGCACTGTGCGCGTGTTCGGCGAGCCGATCAGCCCTACCAGCTATGCGTTGAAGCGGCGTATCGGCATTGTGCCGCAGAACGTGGCCGTGTTCAACGAATTGACCGTCGAGGAGAACATCGATTATTTCTGCTCGCTGTATGTTTCCGACAAGGCAAAACGTCGCATGCTCGTGGACGAGGCGTTGGATTTCGTAGGATTGCGCGATTACCGTACCTATCGTCCGGCGAAACTGTCCGGCGGTCTGCTGCGTCGTCTTAATATCGCCTGCGGCATCGCCCACAAGCCGGATCTGATCTTTTTCGACGAGCCGACCGTGGCCGTCGATCCACAAAGCCGCAATGCGATTCTCGAAGGTATCCAACGACTTAACCGCGAAGGCGCGACGGTGATCTACACCAGCCATTACATGGAGGAGGTCGAGCAGATCTGCGACCGCATCCTCATCATGGATCATGGCCGGCATCTGGCTCTTGGCACCGCGGAGGAACTTAAGGCGATGATCAGCACCGGCGAACGCATCAGCATCGAAACCGATGATCTGGGAGGGCGCTCAGATTCGGCCGATACGACGCTTGCGCGATTGCGCGCATTGCCGTTCGTGACCAACGCCGACTATGACGGCCATGAGCTGACGGTGAACTGCCGCCAGGGCGATCACAATCTCATCGACGTACTGCAGCTGTTGGAGCACGAGGGCACGAATATCGGGCATCTCTCCAGTCGCCAGCCGACGCTCAATGATGTGTTCCTGGAACTGACCGGCACCGCGTTACGCGACTGACTTGGCTTGCAAGGCTTGTGGCAAATCGAAAGGCATGTGACATCATGTGGCAGACGTTACTGATCAATCTCAAACTGCATTTGCGGGAGAAAACGCAACTGTTCTGGCTGTTCGCCTTCCCCATCATCCTGGCCACCATGTTCAACGGCATGTTCGGCAACATCGCGGAAAGTTTCGAGCTGCACACACTTGACGTGGCCGTGGTCGAAGACAACGCGTGGAAGACGTCCTATGGGGCGCAGACGCTGATCGAAGGCATTTCATCCGAATCGTCTGCATTATCGGACAATCACGTGAAAGTGAGTGCCGATGGCAAGAATGGAACGGGACTCATCAACACGACCAAGGTGGAATCGATTGCGCAGGCGGAACAGCTGCTGGCCGACGGCACCGCGCAAGGCATGCTGCGAATCGATGACGGCAGATTGCGATTCTCCGTCTCACAGTCGACGCAATCGTCCGTGTCCGATGTGATGGCGTCGAGCAGCGGCTTGGATATTTCGCTGACGGTGCTGGGCAACATCGTGGACCTGTACAACCGCAACACCGATGTGGTGGTGGACATTGCGAAGCACAACCCCGAAGCTCTGATGAATGGCAAGGTGACCGGCAGCATCGGTTCGGCGAATGGCTATACAAAGGAAATCCAGCTGACGAATTTTAAACCGAGCGGTACGGCACGATATTACTATGCACTGCTGGGATTGGCCGCGTTGATGGCCATGAGCTTCGCCATCAACGTAGTGACGATGACGCAGGCGAACCTTTCCGCTTTGGGTGTCCGCCGTTCCGTTTCGCCGCTTCCGAAATCGCAGCAACTGCTGGCTGGATTCCTGTCCAGTTGGCTGTGTTCGTTCCTGAGTCTGACCGTGGCCATGCTGTATATCCGGTTCGTCTGTCATATTTCGTTGGGCGGACGTGAATGGGCTGGTGTGGGAGCATGTCTCATGGCTTCGTTCGCGGCGAGCGCATTCGGCACGTTGCTTGGCGCGCTGCCGAAGATTCCAACCGGCGCCAAGCAGGGGCTGTGCACGGCGATCGCCTGCACGTTGTCATTGTTCTCCGGACTGTACGGTTCGTTCGCCATGCAGTTGAGCGACTTGATCGCCCAGCGCACACCGGTGCTGAGTCTGCTCAATCCGGCGCAGCAGATCACGAACCTGTTCTACGACATCCTCTATTACGACAATTTCAAACCGTTCTTCACCACCGCCGGCATCCTTGCCGCGATGAGCCTGGTCTGCCTTGCTGCGGCGACCGTTCTGTTGAGGAGGCAACGCTATGAATACCTGTAAGACGGCGCTGAGAATTCTCAAATCACGCAAGATGTACCTGGTCATCTATTTGGGGTTCATCGGCATCATGATGTTCGCCATCAGCTGGCAGATCATGCGTGGCTCGATGACGGGTGGCGATGAGGTGTTCCATCCCGATACGGCACGTGTGGCGGTGATCGACCGCGATGGCGATGCCGATGGTATTTCATCCGCGCTGCGTTCCTATCTTGCGTTGGATGGCGAGATGGTGGACCTTGCCGACGATTCCGAAGCGTTGCAGCAGGCCGTCGCTTCGAACTATGTCGATTTGATCGCAATTGTGCCGCACGGCTTCGCTTCGGATTATCAGAAATATCTGGATGGTTCGTCAAATGACCAACCGACTGTCGAAACCGTTGTCAGCTACACTTCCGGAGCAGGCTCCCTTTCGCAGCTGGAAGTCAACGAATTCCTGTCATTGACACGCACCGCGTACTTGGGTCAAGCCGGGAAGCAGCAGTCGATGGAAACGGCCATGCGGACGGCGTTGGATACCGCGAAAGCAGATGCCAAGACGTCGAAAATAGCGGTGGTGCAATCGCCATCCGCAGATACTGATAATACCAAGCCGGCGGCATCCGCATTCGCCGGCACCATCAAAACGGGACTCTATCCGTTGCTGCTGGTCATGCCGATCTGCACGTTCCTGGTGATTGGCACCTTCAATGACAGTGAGATTCGTCGCCGCCTGTATTCGTCGCCGACGCGTCTGGTGTCGTTGCAGATGCAGGAGATGCTCACCTGCGCCGCCTTCGGCTTGGTGGTGTGCGTGGGTTACACGGCGGCGACATTGGTCTTGATGGTGGCCGCAGGAGTGCCGTTCGACGGGATTACATCCACGAATGTGGCTTTGACGTTCGTGTCGCTGCTGGCGTACACGTTGATGGCAATCGCCTGCGGTTTCTTTCTGGGGTCGGTTGGTTTCTCGGAAATGGCGGTCAATGCGTTCGCCAACGTATTCGGTCTGCTGTGCATGTTCACGTCGGGTATGGCATTCCCCATCGATATGATGCCCGAACCGATGATCATGATCGGCAAGCTGCTGCCGGGATGGTGGCTGTGCGTGTCCATCGACAACGTGTTCGGGCTTGGCACGGCGGCCGCAACCGGTGTGGATTATGGTTCTTGGGCATCGTCGGTCGGCTTGGTGGCATTGTTTGCAGTGGCGTTCATCTGCCTTGGTCTGGCATTGGGGCGTATCCGTCGCACACGCCCGTCCTTGGCCTCCCCCACCACCACGCAGTTGGCCAAGTAAATCCCCAAGTGTTCCGTTCCATCGGCCGAGTCCCGATGGAACGGAACATCCGCCTTTGCCGTAGGCTCTCAATCAAATCGGATGGAACCGGACGAAATCGGACTAGGCTGAAAGCATGATCGACCACATTACACTTCATGTTTCGAACGCGGAACGCAGCATCGCATTCTATACGAAAGCTCTGTCTCCGCTCGGATACATTCCCAAAGCCCATCACGAACCGACCATCGGTTTCGGCGTGGATGACGGCACGCCTCGTTCGGATTTCTACATCTCCCCGATGGACGGTCCGGCGCAACAGCCGATTCCCACGCATATCGCCTTCCGCGCAACGAACGAACAAGCGGTACGCGACTTTTATGAAGCCGCGATCACGGCAGGCGGAATGGATAACGGCAGACCCGGACCACGTGCCTACCATTCCGGATATTACGCGGCCTTCGTGCTCGACCCCGACGGCAATAACATCGAAGCTGTCACAGACTGGTCGCACACAAGCCAATCATGAAATCGGCCGCCGAATCGCAAAAAGTCATCGGGTGACATTGCGCAGCCAACGGTACTTGCGGTAGTGCAACAACGCGGGAACCATTTTGATGCATTCGTCGGTGTTGAGCAGCGCATACACCACCAACACGGGCAGTTTGAACACGAACGCGGCCAACAGCCCGACCGGCACCACAATCAGCCACATGACGATGGCATCGCACATGAGACCGAACTTCGCATCGCCGCCGGCTGGAAAAATGCCGGCGATCGTCAGATTCGTCATGCATCCGCATGCCGCGTAATATGCGCAGACGAACAGCATGACCGACAGGTACCGTGTGGCTTCGGGCGTAAGGTTCGCCCATTGCAAAGCCAGCGGACGCGCCGCGACAATCAACAGTCCCGTCGCGGTACCGACCACGGCCACCAGCACGCACATCCTGTCGCCCATCGCCTTCGCCTGTCGGAAATCTCCACGTCCCAGCAGATTGCCGACCAAAATGCCGCCGGCATTGCCCAGACCAAGGGACAGGCACACCAGCAGATCCTTGACGATATTGGCGATGGAATTGGCGGCGACGGCGTCCGCACCCAAATGTCCCATGATCACGGTGTACATGGTGAAACCACATCCCCACACCAATTCATTGCCAAGCACCGGCAGGCTGTATTTCCAGAAATCCTTCTGCAACGGCCCATCGGGATGCAGCACATGGCCAAGTCGCAGGTGGGGGCCACGACGGGTCGCCACGACCGACCATGCCAGCTCAATCGCACGCGAAATCACCGTGGATATAGCCGCGCCGAAAATGCCAAGCGCGGGAATGCCGAGGCTGCCGATACCGTAAATCAGCGCCGCGTTCAACACGACGTGCACGATCACGCCAACCGTGCTGACCGTCATGCCCATCACCGCGGAACCGGTGTTCTTCATCAGACACAGGTACATCTGGGACAGGCCGATGAACAAGTACGACAATGACGAAATCCGCAGATATCGCGCGCCAAGCATGATCAGCGTGCCGTCATTGGTCATGATGGACATCAACTGTTCCGGCACGAGCAGTGCCGCCAGGAAGAACGCCGTCGACAGCATTCCGGCATACAGCATGACGAATCCCAGCACGCGTTCCACCGCGTCACGGTTGCCGGCACCCCAATACTGCGCCACGAGAATGCTCATGCCCAGGGTCAGGGCCGCAGTGAACAGGCTGAACAGGAACTGGAACTGCGTGGCGAGCGAGACGGCGGCCAACTCGTTTTGCCCTACCCCCGACAACATCAGCGTGTCGGCGCAGGACGACAACGACAGCATGAGCTGTTGGAAAGCGATAGGCAAAGCCAATTTGAATACATGGCCGAGGAATTCCCGGTCCGGCATGATGGTGCGCACGATAGTCTCCATTGGAATACAAGCCCGTTTCAGACGACGGGCAAACGAAAACGTCGGGATATGTAGGCCGACCAGCCTTATCCCGACGTTGGACCGAATATTGGGCGAGGTTTTACAGCGAATCCTTCCATGCGCGGTATTCGGCGGCCTTGCCCTCCCAGTATTCACGGTCCGCATCAGTGATCTTGCGAATCACATGGCACGGGTTGCCCACGGCCACCGAATGGGATGGGATATCCTTGGTCACCACGGAGCCTGCACCGATCACCACATCATCGCCGATGGTAACGCCCGGACAGACCACCACGCTGCCGCCGAACCACACGTCATTGCCGATGGTGATCGGACGGGCGCCTTCCGGACCGGAAGCGCGTACGGCCGCATCGATTGGATGGTATGGCGTGTACAGGCCGACGCGCGGGCCGAAGAAGACACGGTCGCCGATGGTGATTCTCGCCACGTCGAGGAAGATGCAGTCCATATTGGCATAGAAGTTGTCGCCGATATACGTGTTGCAGCCGTAATCGCAGTTGAATGGCGGTTCAAGGAACGCGCCTTTGCCGAGTGAACCGAACAGTTCGCGGAACAGCCTGTCACGTTCCTCGAACGCGTCGTATGCGGACGTGTTGATGGCGTGCACCAAGCGGCGTTTACGCATGTTCGCTTCACGCTGCATATCACCGCAAATATACAATTCGCCGGAAAGCATGCGTTCCCACTCGTTCGTAGGCACCGCCGCATTATCCACGGCAACGGCCGCACCTTCATTCTCCGCCATTGAAAGCTCCTTGTGAATCTGTTTGTCAATCGTTTGACGTCCTTTGACACCATTCAACACCACCAACATCGACGGCAGCACTCGCAATGTTGTAGAATCATCCTTGTTCTTTGCATTATCTACCGTTTATTAGAGTAGTCATGAACACTGCCGATGAAGACGCACAGATGGAACGGGACGAATGGGCCTCCCGTGAGGTGATGCCCATCACCAATTGGGGTCGCCGACCCGATGGTTCGGAGATAGTGCAGTATGACGCGCCGATGTTCTTCTCCTTCACCGAGCATTCGCTGCTCCACCAGTACCCCCATATGCGTGCGGAATGCCATTGGCATGTCGACCTTGAACTCACCTACATCATCCATGGGCATATGTGGTATTTCGTCAACGGAGAAACAGTCCGGCTCGATGAGGGGCAGGCGATTTTCGTCAACTCACGTCAGCTGCATTACGGTTTCACCAAGGACGGTTCCGATTGCGAATTCTCCTGCACGTTGCTCAATCCGGCTAAAATGTGCGCCTCATTCGAAGTGTACGACCGTTTCATCGCGCCGTTGATGGCGGAGAACACGATGCCATATGCCGTCATCACCGACGACACGGCCCCCGGTCGGCGGCTGCTTGCCACCATCCGACAGCTTCATGCGGCGAAATTCGGTCCGCTGGAGCGGTCAGAGCGGTCAGCCGAACCGTTGCCCGCCGACGATATGACGCTAACCGACAATACCGAGGCGTTGACGGTGCTCAGCTGTTTCTATGCGGTCGTCCGCGACATACTGGCGATCGCCGGCAGTCATTGCGCGACTTCCACAGCGCCGCACCCCCGCATCGTGACGCTACGCAAGATGATCGATTACGTGCAGAGATATTACGTGCGTCCGATCACCTTGAAGCAAATCGCATCGGCCGGATCGGTGGGACGCACCACTTGCGCATCGATATTCCGCGAATCGCTCAACCAGTCGCCGATCGAATTCGTCAACGACGTGCGCGTGCGCGCCGCAGCCAACCTGCTGGTAACGAGCTCGCTGCCTATCGCCACGGTCGCCAAACAGACCGGTTTCTCATCCGCCAGTTTCTTCTCCCGCACCTTCCACCGGTTCATGGGCGTCACCCCCATCACGTACCGAACCACGCATACCAAGCGGAAATCCGAGGAATAAAAACAATCGGCTGCATGCCCCACGCCGTCACGCATAAGGACACGCAGCCGATTGCGTCACATCAAGCCGGAAAGGACACGTTCACTTCCTCTTCAGTCCGCGGGCGATGGAGGCGTTGCGCACCTCGACCGTGCCGTCGGTGGCGAAGACGCCCAACGACTCGCCCGGACGCTCGTACATGCGCACGTTCAACGCCACCCCATCCACGTACAACGTGCCGATGGTGTCGTCGACGACGAGACGGATGTGGTACGTATGCCCCGCCTCGAGGCCGATGTTCATGACGTGGATTGGCAACGGTGTGTTGGACGGTTTCTTAGAGGACGAGTCCCTGTTCGGTGAATTCCTTCGGACTCCGGTATCCAAGGGTGGAGTGGAGCCGCTGGTTGTCGGACCACCACACGTAGTCGTCGGGGTCATGCCTCAGCTGCTCGATCGTGGTGTAGTGGTTCCGGTACACGAGCTCCTTCTTCAGCAGCCTGTTCGTCGATTCGACCACGGCGTTGTCGTAGGGGTTGCCCTTGCGCGACAGCGATCTTTTGATGTCGAACACGTCGAGCAGCTCGTCGATCCTCGTGTTGTCGAACTCGCCGCCCCGGTCGGTGTGGAACACCTGGACGTCCGTCAGCGGGAAGTCGAGGGTGGCGAACGCGCCCAATACCAGGCTCGCGTCCCGGGTCCACCCGGCGGAATGGCCGACGATGCCCCTGTTCGCCAGGTCGACCAGCAGACACACGTACGCCCAGTCTCCGCCGACGCGGACATAGGTAAGATCGCTCGCCGGATGCGTGTGCGGGGCGTAGCCGTCGAACCCGCGGTCCAGCAGGTTCGCGAGCCTGGCCTCGTCGGCCCGCGTCCTGTGCGGTTCGGACCGTCCGCGCGCGTACGCGCTCGTCATGCCCTGTTCGCGCATGATGTTGCCGATGCGTCTCCTGGACGCGGTGACACCCCTTCCTTTCCAGGGCGGCCTTGATCTTCCTGGCGCCGTAGCGTTCGCGGCCGTCGCGCCAGACCGCGCGCACGTCGCCGGCGATCGGATCCGCACGCTCCGTCCCGGGATGCCCGGTCATCCAGTAGTAGGTGGAGCGGGGAACGTCCGGTATCCTGCATTGCGCCGATATCGGGTAGCGGGCGGCGTTGGCCCGTATCACGCCTGCCTTCGTGCGAATACCGGCGCCGCTTGTTCTGAAACGTCCGCCTCCATCTCCAACTGCCTGTTGCGCCTCCCCGGCTCGATCAGCTCGTTCCGCCCGGGCGTGCGGTTGTCCGCGGCCCGGGCGGAGCCGCTGTCGCGGATGCCTTGGACCCAGCGCCGCGGGGTCGATCGCGCGATGTCGTACTCGGCCCTGATCTCCCGGGATGGCTTGCCGCTCTCGCACGACTGCACGATCTGCCGTTTGAACGCCTCGTCGTAGTGGCAGGGATGTTTCGGGTCGGCCATCGTCGGCCTCCAATCCCACGTCATTCGTCCCTCATCGGAGGGTCTAATACATTGTAGCCAATCCAATGATGCCCTCGACCTGGTGTTCGAACATGAACGAGAAGGTTCTGCGTTCCACGTCTTTTCTGCCGTCGGTATCCACCACCAGCAGAATTTTCCCATTGCGCCAGGCTTCGTCCTGCGCGCCTTGGATCACCTGGCCGACGAAGGGCGATGTGGCCACTCCGTCGCTGATGAAGCCGATGATGTCGGAGCAGCCTCGGGCCAATCCGCGGGCGAGCGCGTTGTGATGGTGGCCGAGTTCGTCAGCAGCCCTGCGTACCTTGCGGTGTGTGGATTCCGTGATCCGCACGTCCCGGTTGTCGTTCACCGCCCATGAGGCGGTTGCGATGGAGACACCAGCCGCTTCGGCCACGTCCCGCAATGTCACTTTCTCCATGCCCGCGTATCAGCCCCGTCCGACGCCTAGCGCATCAGGTTGCGCAGGACGTACTGGAGAATACCTCCGTTGCGGTAGTAGTCCGCTTCGCCTGGCGTATCGATGCGAACGACGGCATCGAATTCGGTCGTGGAACCGTCCGCGTGGGTGGCGGTGACGTGGACCGTCTTCGGGGTGACGCCCTTGTTGAGTTCCTCGACACCGGAGATGTCGTAGGTTTCGGTGCCGTTCAGGCCGAGGCTCTCATACGATTCGCCTTCGGGGAACTGCAATGGCAGCACGCCCATGCCGATGAGGTTGGAACGGTGGATGCGTTCGAAGCTTTCGGTGATGACGGCTTTGACACCCAACATGACGGTGCCCTTGGCGGCCCAGTCACGGGAGGAGCCGGTACCGTATTCCTTGCCTGCGAGCACGACGAGCGGCACATCATGGTCGATATAGTCGCGAGACGCTTCGAAGATCGTGGTCGGCTTCTTGTCGAGGAAGTCGTAGGTGTAGCCACCAGGGGTGATTTCCTCGCCGACGGAGGCGAGCAACTGGTTGCGCAGGCGGATGTTGCCAAACGTGCCGCGGACCATGACCTCATGGTTGCCTCGACGGGAACCGTAGGAGTTGAAGTTCTTCGGTTCGACGCCACGGTCGGTCAGGTATTTGCCTGCCGGGCTGGAGGCCTTGAACGCGCCTGCCGGGGAGATGTGGTCGGTGGTCACGGAGTCGCCGAGCAGTGCGAGCACGCGGGCGCCGTGGATGTCCTTGACCGGATCCGGGGTGGCCTTCATGCCGTCGAAGAAGGTCTGCTTGCGCACGTAGGTGGAGTTCTCATCCCATGCGAACAGTTCGCCTTCCGGCACGTCAAGGCCCTTCCAACGGCGGTCGCCTTCGAACACGGAGGCGTAATCCTTGAGGAACATCTCGCGGCTGACGGTGCCATCCACCACTGCGGCGACTTCCTCATTGGTAGGCCAGATGTCCTTCAGGTACACGTCGTTGCCGTCCTGGTCCTTGCCGAGCGGCTGGGTTTCGAAATCGAAATCCATAGTGCCGGCGAGCGCGTAGGCGATGACAAGCGGCGGGGACGCGAGGTAGTTCATCTTGACGTCCGGGCTGATGCGGCCTTCGAAGTTACGGTTGCCGGACAGCACGGAGGTGACGGTCAAATCGTTGGCGTTGATGGCCTCGGAGATTTCCGGCAGCAGCGGGCCGGAGTTGCCGATGCAGGTGGCGCAGCCGAAGCCGACCAGCTGGTAGCCGAGCGCGTCGAGATCATCCTGCAGGCCGGCGGCCTTCAGATAGTCGGCGACGACCTGGGAGCCCGGGGCGAGAGACGTCTTGACCCACGGCTTGGGCTTCAGTCCCTTGGCATGCGCGTTGCGGGCGATCAGGCCGGCGGCGATCATGACGGACGGGTTGGAGGTGTTGGTGCACGACGTGATGGACGCGATCGCCACGTCGCCGTTCTTGATATCGAAGTCGCCACGGAAGTCAGTGGACACCGCGATCGGATCCTGCACGGTCTTGTCGGTTTCGTACGCCGGCAGCGTGGCTTCGAACTTCTCTTTCGATTCGGACAGCCTGATGCGGTCCTGAGGACGCTTCGGGCCTGCGATGGACGGCACAACGGTTCCGAGGTCGAGTTCCAGGTATTCGGAGTACTGCGGTTCTACGTAGTCCGGATCGGTGGCGTCGCCCCAGAGCTTGTTGGCTTTCGCGTAGGCTTCGACGAGAGCAATCTGCTCTTCGGAACGGCCGGTCAGACGCAGGTAGTCGAGGGTGACGTTGTCGATCGGAAAGATGCCACAGGTGGAGCCGAATTCCGGTCCCATGTTGCCGATGGTGGCGCGGTTAGCCAGCGGCACGGAAGCGATGCCTTCGCCGTAGAATTCCACGAATTTGCCGACCACACCGTGCTGGCGGAGCATGTCGGTGATGGTGAGGACCACGTCGGTGGCGGTGACGCCTTCCGGAATGGAACCGGTGAGCTTGAAGCCGACGACGCGCGGCACGAGCATGGAGATCGGCTGGCCGAGCATGGCGGCTTCGGCTTCGATGCCGCCGACGCCCCAGCCGAGCACGCCCAGACCGTTGACGGTGGTGGTGTGCGAATCGGTGCCCACGCAGGAGTCGAGGTAGGCGAGGTCGCGACCGCGCTCCCCCGCCTTGGTCATGACGACTTTGGCGAGGTATTCGATATTGACCTGGTGGATGATGCCGGTTCCCGGCGGCACCACGCGGAAGTTGCGGAAGGCCTGCTGGCCCCAACGCAGGAACTGGTAGCGTTCGCCGTTGCGCTGGTATTCGATGTCCATGTTCTGTTCGACCGCGTCGGCCACGCCGTACTTGTCGATCTGCACGGAATGGTCGATGACCATGTCGGACTGGACCTGCGGGTTGATGACTTCCGGATCTCCGCCAAGCTCCTTGACGGCGTCACGCATGGTGGCGAGGTCGACGATGCACGGCACGCCGGTGAAGTCCTGCATGACCACGCGGGACGGGGTGAACTGGATCTCGTGGCTCGGCTGTGCGGCCGGATCCCAATCCAACAGGGCCTTGACATGATCATCCGTGATGTTGGCGCCATCGATGTTGCGCACCAAGTTCTCAACAAGAACCTTCAACGAATACGGGAGATGATCGATGCCCGGCAAATCCGCGATACGGTAAAAGTCGTAATCCTTGCCGCCCACCTTCAGGGTGTCGAGCTGGTCGTCGCGCACAGACATGCTACCTCCGAGCTTTTGTGGCTGGTTGAAACTTTCCAGCAGCCGATTATCCGTTGCCAACGATACAGCCACGTTACTTCAGCACTGGCGTGTCTTCTTGAAACGTGAGAAAATGGCGACTATTTTCGGCACGCACCACAGGCACAGCACGAAAACGATGGCGGACACCACAAGCGCGATGCCCGTCGCCGCGAGCATTTCGCCGGACGGTATCACGAGCGCGAAGAAACGCGCGACGGGCGGAATGAACATGCCGGCCACGCCCGCCACGGCGAACGCCAATACCAGACCGCCTCTCCACGAGTCGAGTGGACGGGCCACGCGCGCCAGTACGAAGATGCCCATCATCAGCAGGATAATCGCGTTGACGCCACGAAGCATGCCCAGCTGCGCGGCGGAATGCTGTGCGTCCCAGCCCATGAACTTCGGCAACAGCCACGAATCGGCGAGAATCGACAGAGCCGTGGCGATGCCTCCCGGCAATGCGAAGTGCACCACGCGCCTGAGGAAGCCCGGAATGTAGCGGCGCGTGTTCGGCGCAAGCGCGAGGATGAACGCCGGCATGCCGATGGTGAGTGCGCCGATGTAGGTGATATGGCGGGGCAGGTATGGGAATGGGATCTGCGTCAGCACCACGCCGAGCGAGATCAGCGCGGAATATACGGTTTTGACGAGGAACAGGCTGGCCACGCGTTCCATGTTGGCCATGACCTGGCGTCCACGTGCCACCACATCGGGCAGATGCGAGAATTTCGAATCGACGAGCACCACTTGTGCGACGGCTTTGGTGGCGGGTGCCGCGTTGCCCATCGCGATGCCCAGGTCGGCCTCCTTGATGGCGAGCGCGTCGTTCACGCCGTCGCCGGTCATCGCCACGACATGATCGCCTAGGTGCAGCGCCTGGACGATCGCCTTCTTCTGGTCGGGCAGGACACGGCCGAGCACGTCCACGTTCTCCAGTACTTTCGCCAGTTCCGTGATGTCGGTGGGCAGTTCGCGCGCGTCCATGAAGCGTGGCTCCGCGTCTCCGGTGAGCCGTACTTTTCTTGCGATCGCACCGACGGTGACGGGATTGTCGCCGGAGATGATGCGGCAGCGCACGCCCTGCTCGCGGAACCAGGCGAGTGTGGCTTCGGCGTCGTCGCGAATGTGCTCGGAGCATAATACCAGCGCGACGGGCCGCGATGCGGGGTCGATGGCGGGATCGCTTTCGTAATCGGCGGGCGCCTTGCCGTCATGCCGTGCGATCAGCAGCACGCGGTTGCCGTCGTGTGCGGAATCGTTGACCAGTCGAAGAACGTCGGCGTAATCGCCATCCAAGTGGGACAGCACGACTTCCGGCGCGCCCATCGTCCATACCGCGCCGTCATCGGCAATCGAGCTCCATTTGCGTGCCGACGAGAACGGAACGCGCGCCGCAACGGGACCGGCGGAGAATCCCTGCTTGCCCAGTCCGTTGAGAATCGCCAATCCGGTGCCGTTCGGCTGTCCTTCGTTCGACAGGTCGTACAACGCCTGTTTCACGGCATGTTCGTCAACGGTATTGGCTCCGATGCCATCCAGCATGCGTATTTCGTTGAGCATGATGCCGCCGTCGGTGACGGTGCCGGTTTTGTCGAGGTTCAGGCAGTCCACGCGTGCGAGGGTCTCCACGGATTCGAGCTCCTGCACGAGCGTGTTCTTGCGTGCCAAACGGATGGCGGCGAGCGCGAAGTTGAGCGAGGTGAGCAGTACGAGGCCTTCGGGGATCATGCCGACCACGCCAGCCACGGCGGACACCACGGCGGAACGCCATTGGCCGGTGGAGATGGCTACATCCCAACCGCCGACCGCGTGCACCTGCGACCAGATGAGCAGCACGCACAGCGGTACGACGAGGAAGGTCATGAATTTGAGGATGGTGTTGATGCCCTTGTTGAGGTCGGACACAGTCTTTTTGTAGACCTTCGCCTGCGCGGTCAAGGTGGCGGCATAGCTGTGCGCGCCGACCGCGTTGACCTTGACCAAGGCCATGCCGGAGACCGCGGTGGATCCGGAATAGATGTCGTCGCCTTCGTTCTTGCGCACGGTGCGCGATTCGCCAGTGAGCATGGATTCGTCGAGTTCCAGACCCCAGGTGCGCACGATCTGCGCGTCGGCGGGAACCTGTTCGCCGGAGCGGATCCACATGAGGTCGCCGAGCACGATTTCGTTGTGCGGCACTTCGACGTCCTTGCCGTCGCGTCGTACGAGATAGTCGGAGGCTACGAGGATGGAAAGCTTGTCGAGCGTTCGTTTGGCTTTCAGTTCGGTGATGATGCCGATGCCGGTGTTGATGAGGATGACGAGGCCGAACACGGCGTCTCTCCATGATCCCGTGACCAATACCATGACCATGGCGGCGAAGATGATGCCGTTGAACAGGGTGAACACGTTGGCTCGCACGATGTCGGCGAACGAACGTGACGTGGACGATTTGACGGCGTTGACCTGCCCGCTTTCCGTAAGGGCGGCGACTTCCGCTGCGGTGAGCCCCTTTTCACTGGTTTCAGGCATGGTTTGACTTTCGCTCATGCTGCCAGCATACCGCTTGGCGATGCGCGCCCGCAGGCTTTTCCCGTAAAGCTCCGGCAAAATTCAGGGTTTTCTCAGGGTGCGTTCAGCGCCACGCATCCGAACCGATTCGAACTCACCCGAATGCGTGGAGCGGTTCACTGTTTGCCGCCGTGGCTGATGGTGGTGACGAGGATTGCTCTGTCGTGCGGGTCGTTGTTGGCTATGCCGGCTACCGCGTCGGCGAGCGGCGTCGCATCCGTCATGCGGTCGTTGATTGTGAGCGTCGCCGCGAACAGCGTGCTGTCGGTCGGCGTGGCGATCGGGTTGAGCAGTGCCACTGGAATGCCCGCCTGTCTTGCGGTTGTCAGCGTGTCGTACCAGCCGTCATGGTTCACGCCGGACACGTCGATTCCCGAAATGACGATGATGCTGACCATGCGTTGCGCCATATCCTCGACCGCTTGCCGGGCGGTGTCCTGCATGTCGACCGTGCCGGCGACCGGCAGATACACCGGCCTGAGCCCGCCCGCCTCCATGGCATCCAACGCCAGGCGATCGGTCTGTTCGTCTTGGGAGCCGATCATGGCCACGTCGAGACTGTTGCAGTCCTTCATGCTGTGGGCGACCGCATCGCCTGCGGACTGCGTATCTCCCACCGCGGCATTGTTCGGCGTGCAGCCGGCCAGCATGGAGATACCGAAGACGGCTGCAAGGAGACCGGCTGCGGCACGCCGCGCGAAACCGGTCATCGTGTGGCTTTCCTGAATAGCGCCACCGTTTCGACATGGTGGGTGGTCGGATAGATGTCGAATGCGCGAATATCAGCAAGATCGTATCCGAGCGAGGCCAATGTGGCGGTGTCGCGTGCCAGCGATGCCGGGTCACAGGCGATGTATACGACGCTTCGCGCGCCGGATTCGGCGATCTGCCTGCATACCTTCGCACGTGCGCCGGCACGCGGCGGATCAAGCACCACGATATCGGGTTTGGCCAAATCGTTGCGTACGTTGGCAAGCGTCTTGGCCACATCGCCCACACGGGCGTCGACATTGTCCAAATGGATGGCCCTCAGATTGCGTTGCGCGTGTTTGACAGCGGTCTTGCCACCTTCCACGCTCAGCATGCGCGTGCGGCCGGCGCTTAACGTGGCCAACGGCAGCGTGAACAGGCCGGAACCGGAATACAAATCCCACAGGCATGCGGAAGCGGCGCCGTCAAGCTCGCCATGCACCAAGGACATCACATGGCCGGTCAACGCGATCGGCGCGTGACGGTGCATCTGCCAGAATCCGCCGGCGTCCACACCGTATTCGAATTCACGTCCGCACACCGTCACCTTTTCGGTAAGCTCGCGATTGCCCGCCGTCACCTCGCCATCGACGAGCACGGCGTAGTTGTCGGCGATTTCGGCATTGCCGCGAGGCTCGGGAACAGACAGACGAATCTGCGATCCGGGAGTGAATCCCCCATCCCACACGTGTTCCTTCTCGGCCACGTTAAGCAACGCGCGACTGGCCAACGGCATGGTGTCGATCGGCACACGCACGTGGGTGCCGCGTCTGCGCATGGACGGTCGGCCGTTCTCGTCCGCGATCATCTCGATGCGGGTACGCCAGTGCAGCCCATGCTCCGCCTCATCCTCGGGCATGCGCTCGATCGGCACGTCAACGTCGACATGGCCGAGACGTCTCATCTGTTCGGCGATGGACATGGATTTCCATTTAAGCTGTCCGGGCAGTGAGACGTGCACCAAATCGGCACCGCCGACGCCGCCGCCCATGGCAAGCGGACCCGCCAACGGCCATACGGGTTCGACGCGGTCCTCGCTGGCTTCCAGCACTTCCGTCACTTCGCCAGTCCAAAAACGGTCCTCGCGATCATGTGGCTCGTCCAACACGACGCGTACCAGCTCGCCCGGCAACGCGAATCGCACGAACACGACGCGTCCGTCGATGTGGCCGACGCAACGGCCTTGGTCGGCGTATCGTTCGATGCGGATGGTCGATTCCATCAGTGCTGTTCCTCCGTTTCGTTGTTGTCGTCCATCGCGTCGGCGTTTGGTTCGGCCAACGTCTTATGCCGATGCATGGGGGTGGCCACGATGAGGTACGACACCCAGATGGCCAACGCCCAGAACGGAATGCCCATGAGCAGACGTGCAGTGCCGAGCCAGCCGACCTGGTTGGACAGGTACAACGGCACCTGCACCACCAGTCGTAGGGAGAACACACCGATCCACAACGCGGTGATGATGGTGTACGCGCGGTTCAATGCCTTGTCGCCACGCCAATCGGCAAGCCATGCGCGCAGATGCTCGGTTGGCAGTGTCCGGATGAATTCGATCACCAAGCCAAGTCCCGGTACACGTACCATCAACGAAATGGCGAGCAGCACGATGTAGAAGGCGTTGGTCAGGAATCCGAACATGTAGTAGTTGCGCGCCTCGTGGCTGTTCCATGCCCAGATCAGGCAGATGCCGACTGCCAGAAGGCCGGAGACGGCGCCCATGACGGATTGGCGTTGGCATAGGCGGACGATCACCTGCAGTACGGCGAGGGCTGCGGATACGCCGATGGTCAGATGCAGGTCGGAGGTGATGACGAACATCACCACGAACACCACGCCCGGCAGCATCGATTCGACGACGCCGCGCGGACCGCCGATCGCGTCGATGACGGAGAAATCGTCGGCATCGCCGGCGTCGGCGAGCGCGCCGAGGCCGGTTCTTTTCTTGGTTTCGGTTTCAGCCATGCGTTTGTGTTTTCGTGGTCGTCGTTCGCTCAGCGCACTTCGGAGAACATCGGTCCACGCGACAACGTGGTCTTGACCTCGACCTGCTGGTCGGAGTCAAACGGTCCCTTCGGCTGGCCTGGAATGTCCATCGTCCTGCCTGCCTGTTCGGCTTCGGCGGCTTCCTTGGCGGCCTTGCGTTCGGCCGGGGCGACCGGCGGATGCATCGGGATGAGGTCACGCGGGGCCAGCGGGTCCTCGCCACGTTCCACGACGATGTTGGAGAAAAGCTGGTTCAGCGCCTTGGTTTCGGCGTGGTCCGGATCGGTGGCGGCTTTGCCGGAGAAGATGCCGCGCAGCATCCACCGCGGTCCGTCCACACCGACGATGCGGGTGACGACCTTGCGTCCGCCCTTGACCACGACCGGCAGTGTCAGTTCGATGCCGAACACGCCGTCGGTCTCCTTGGCGTCTTTGTTGGCCTCAACCAGGTCGGCGCGCACGTCATCCCACAGTCCCATGGTCTTCGGCGCGGCGAAGGCTTCGATCTCCACGCTGGAGGATCCGTAGGTGATGGTGGTGCCGAGCACCTGCTGGGTGGCGCGGTTGGCCTTCACGCGCAGTTCGATGCCTTGGAGGAACGGCAGATAGTAGGCGCCCATGTCGAGGTATTCGTCATAGTCGGGCACGTTCTCGTCGTCGACGTCCCACGGACCGTGCTCATCGCCACGGCCGTCGTACTCATCGGACGGTTCCGGAAGGATGGTTTCCTGAATTCCACCGGCGGACGCCTCGGCGGTTTCGGAGATGGCCTCATCGGCCTTGTCGTTCTCTTCGGCGGCGGCTTCAGCGGCTTCCTCGCTCTGACGCTTCTTCTTGCCGAATCCAAACAGTCCCATGATGTTCCTCATTTCATTACGGTTGCAACCGTGACTAGCCTAGCACCCATGCTTAATACGGGCTGGGAATCGGAGTGTGTCCTCCCGTTGCCCGGCATTGGCCGGATGGCGGCCGCAAAAACTCACACGTCGTAGGTGATGCTCAGCGGCGCATGGTCCGACCATCGCAGGTCGTAGGTCGGAGCTTTGTCGATGACGAATCCGCGGGCCGTTTCGGCGAGTTCGGGTGTGGCGAACTGGTAGTCGATCCTCCAGCCGACGTTGTTGTCGAAGGCGCGGCCCCGCTGGCTCCACCAGGTGTACGGTCCTTGGATGTCTCCGCACAGGGAACGCATCACATCCACGAATTCCAACTCCCCCAGCCATTTGTCCACGTAGGCGCGTTCCTCGGGCAGGAAGCCGGCGTGCTTCTCGTTGGCTTTCGCGTTCTTGATGTCGAGCGGCGTGTGCGCGATGTTGAAATCGCCGCACAATACCGCTTGCCGTCCACCGTGCGCCGCTTCATCGCGCAGTTGTCCCATACGTACCAGCATGGTGTCGAGGAAACGGTATTTCTGCTTCATTTTCTCCGGATCGTCGGTGTTGCCGGCATGCACGTACACGCATACGACAGTGACGGTGTACCCTTGCGGGGTCTTCACATCCGCTTCGATCCAACGGCCGGAATCGACGTCCTCGGCAAGTCCCGGCAGTCCGTAGCGCTTGTCGATGACGGGCAGCGCGGAGAGCAGACCGACGCCGGCGCGTCCCTTGATACGGCAGATCTCGTTCATGCGATCAAGCCCGCTTTGGTCGGCGATGCGTCCGGCGGTCGCGTATTCGAAGCCGAATTCGTCGAAGATGGGGTCGATTTCGTTTTGCGGGGCGCGTACTTCCTGCATGCACCACACGTCCGGCGTGTTCTTCGCGGCCCATTGCTCGATGCCTTTGCGTTTCGCCGCGCGGATTCCATTCACATTCGATGTCGTGATTGTGATCGTCATAGCGCCTTAGCCTAGCCGGAATACAAGAAAACCTCCCTTGTGGGAAGGGAGGTTTTCCAGATGGCTGACGCGATCAGTCGAGTCCGAGCTGCAGCTTGCCGCCTGGGATGGCGTCCAGCAGGTCGCGGGTGTACTGCTTCTTCGGATGGTCGAAGACCTCGTCGGTGGTGGCATGCTCCACCAGCTTGCCGTGCTGCATCACCACGACCTCATCGGCGATCTGACGCACCACCGCCAGATCATGGGTGATGAACAGGTAGCTCAGTCCCTTTTCCGCCTGCAGGTCGTTGAGCAGGCGAAGCACCTGGTCCTGCACCAGCACGTCCAATGCGGAGACGGCCTCGTCGCAGACGATCACATCCGGATCGAGGGCCATGGCGCGCGCGATGGCGATGCGCTGCCTTTGGCCGCCGGAAAGCTCGTTCGGATAACGGCTCATCACCGATTCCGGCAATTCCACCATGTCGATGAGCTCGCGCACACGCTTGGCACGGCTCTTCTTGTCTCCGATGCCGTGGATGCGCAGCGGCTCCTCGATGGACCGGTAGATGGAGTACATGGGGTCGAGCGATCCGTACGGGTTCTGGAACACCGGCTGCACATGACGTCGGAAGTCAAGCAACTCCTTGCCCTTGAATCCGGAGATGTCTTTGCCGTCGTAGGTGACGGTGCCGGCGGTCGGCTCAAGCAGTTTCAGCACCATGTTGGCCACGGTGGATTTGCCGGAACCGGATTCGCCGACGATGGCCAATGTGGTGCCCTTCTTGATGGAGAAGCTCACATCGTCGACCGCCTTGAACATCTCCTTCTTGCGCGGCAGTTTAAATTCCTTGGTCAGGTGATCCACCGTGATGATGGCTTCGCCCTTCTTCAGGGAATCCTCGTTCACCGCGTGCTCCATGACCGCGGTGGCGTCGCCGCCATGTTCCTTGACGGAGATGATGCGCTGCGATGCCAAGGACGGCGCAGCGGCGACCAAACGCTTGGTGTACGGATGCTGCGGATGCTGCAGCACTTCCAGTGAAGGACCGGATTCCACGACCTGGCCCTTGTACATGACCACGATATGCTGGGCGCGTTCCGCGGCCAGACCGAGATCGTGGGTGATGAACAGCACCGCGGTTCCCAGGGAATCGGTCAGCATGTGCAGATGGTCGAGGATCTTCTTCTGCACGGTCACGTCAAGCGCGGAGGTCGGCTCGTCGGCGATGAGCAGTTCCGGACGGCAGGCCAGACCGATGGCGATCAGCGCACGCTGACGCATGCCGCCGGAGAATTCGTGCGGGAACTGGCGGGCACGGGTGGCGGCGTCAGGCAGACCGGCCTCGGACAGCAGACCGGCGATGCGGTCGTCCATGGTGGAGCCGACCACATACTTCTTGGCGATGTACCATGCGTCATCGTCCTTCACCCCGGCTTTGATCAGGCCATCGGCCACACGCCAGCGGGTTTCGGATCCCGGAACCCATTCCTCGGCGAACCGGGCCATGATCTTGTCAAGCTCGTCACCGCTCTTGCCGATCTTGACAAGAGCCTCCTTGGCCGCGGCGATCAGATCAGGCAGTTCCTTGGAACCAAGGAAGGTCTCATCGTCATTGCCCTTGAGCTCCACTTCGTCACCGGCCAGGGCCTTGGCGAATTCGGAACGCTTTTCGTGGTCGATGTCCATGTTGTTGGCCACCAACGCTTCCTTGACCTGGGTGCCGATGCGCCACACCGGGTTCAGGTTGCTCATCGGATCCTGCGGGACAAGACCCATCTTGCTACCACGGAGCTTGTCGAAATCCTTCTGCTTGAAGCCGGAGATCTCCTGGCCATCAAGCTTGATGGAGCCGCCGACCACATGGCCGGTTCCCGGAAGCAGGCCAAGCACGGCCATGGCGGAAGTGGATTTGCCGGAACCGGATTCGCCGACGATGGCCACCCACTGGCCGGGATACACGCTGAAGGACGAGTTGCGCACGGCATGCACGGCCTTGCCTTCATCGGTGGTGAAGTCGACCTGGAGGTTCTTGACCTCCAACAGCGGCCCGTGGGCGCGCTGCATGGCCTCGAGGTTGTTCTCGGTATTCATTTCAGTCATCGAATATCCCTTCACTTACACTCAGGCCGTACGGCTCTTCGGATCGAGCGCGTCCTTGACGGCGTCGCCCATCATGATGAATGCCAGCACGGTGATGGCCAGCGCGGCGGACGGGTAGAACAGCACCATCGGGTCAGTACGCAGGATGGACTGCGCGTTGGAGATGTCTCCGCCCCAGCTGACCGTGGTGGTGGGCAGGCCGACGCCCAGGAAGCTCAGCGTGGCCTCGAGCACGATGTAGGTGGCCAGCGAGGTGGTGCCGACCACGATGATCGGAGCCAGCGAATTCGGCAGGATGTGGCGGAACAGGTTACGGATCGGGGTGGATCCCAGAGCGGTGGACGCCGTGTTGAATTCAAGGTTCTTGGCTTCCATCACAGCACCTCGCGCGATTCGTGCCACGGAGGTCCAGCCGAACAGCGTCATCACCAGAATGATCTTCCAGATGGAGCTGCTCGTTTTGAACATCTGGAGCACCACGATGGCGCCAAGCAGAATCGGCAGCGCGAGGAAGATATCGGTCAGTCGGCTCAGCACGGCGTCGACCCATCCTCCGAAGAAGCCGGCGATTGCGCCGATCAGCGTTCCGAGCAGCACCACCAGCAGTGTGGCGAACACGCCGACGCTCAGCGAGGTGCGGGTGCCGTAGACCACACGGGAGTATACGTCGCAACCTTGCAGGTCGAAGCCGAACGGATGGCCTGAGGAAGCCGGCTCAAGGGAATTGTCGAGCGTGCAGTAGTTCGGGTTCTGCTTGGTCAACACGCTCGGGAACAGCGCCACGAACACGATGAAGATGATCAGCAGTCCGGAGATGATGAACAGCGGGTTCTTACGCAGGGTTCGCCATGCGTCGGCCCACATGTTCGAAGCCGGTGCGGATTCGTCCATCGAGTCGACGGCCTTCAGGGGCGTCTCATCGAGCGGTGCCACATAGCGTTCCTGTCCCGGAAGCACGGTGGAAGGATTGGTCTCATTCATTTCGGTCATTTCTTGTTCCCTCCCTCGACTCACGCGTAACGGATTCGCGGATCAAGCGCGGCGTACAGCATGTCGACCAGCAGATTGCAAACCACGAAGATCAGCATGAGCAGCGTCACGATGGACACCACCAGGTTGCCTTCTCCCTTGAGGATGCTCTGATAGGTCAGGTAGCCGATGCCATGCACGTTGAAGATGGTTTCGGAGATCATCGCGCCGCCCATCAGTGCGCCAAGATCCTGGCCCAGATAGGTGACGACGGGGATCATGGAGTTGCGCAGCACGTGGCGCAGCATGACGGATTTGTTGTCCATGCCCTTGGCGCGCGCGGTGCGCACATAGTCGAGGGCGATGTTGGACGAAATCTCCGTACGGCTCAGACGGATGATGTACGCCATCGATACCGAGCCAAGCACCATGGCCGGCATCAGCAGATCAAGGAATCCTGGATTCGCTCCGGCGGTGACCGGCAGCAGATGCCACTTCACACCGAGGAAGTACTGGCAGAGGAAGCCGGTGACGAAGGTCGGCACGGAGATGAGCAGCAGGGAGAAGATCAGGATGACGGTATCGCACCACTTGCCCTTCTTCAGGCCGGAGATCACACCGAAGATCACGCCGAAAACCGCTTCGAACACGAAGGCCATCAGGGCGAGCTTGATGGTCACGGGGAAGGCGCGGCCGATCACGTCGATGACAAGCTGTCCGGAGAAGGTCTTGCCGAAGTCGAGGGTCAGCGCGTTCTTCAGGAACAGCAGATACTGGACGATGAACGGCTTGTCCAGATTGTATTCGGCACGGATCTGGGCCGCGACCGCTTCGTTGACCGGCTTGTCGCCGAACATCGCCTTGACCGGGTCACCCGGCAACGCGAACACCAGGGCATACACCAGAAGCGTCGTGCCGAGAACCACAGGGATCATCTGCAGAATGCGTCGCAGAAGATACTTGCCCATTGGTTTCTCCTTTTGATTACTCACTCGTTCGCCAGCCGTTTGCGGCTTCGTCCCCTACGCTCACGCGTATAGGACATGAGGCCCGGGGCGGCCGGCGCTTGCCCCGTTACGTATCAGTGATACTGCACCACAGTGCTTTATATTGCAGTTTCATGAAAGACAGCTGAAAATATACCCCACGCGCGGACATCTTCTGTTGATGTCGCATGTCCAGCCGTCATGGACCTCCGATGGAAGCCCCGTTTATTACGCGGAAAGGAAGGAACGGATATTCGAATCCGTTCCTTCCTTCATGTCGATCCTACGAAATCAAAATCAGAGAACGGCTCACTTGCCGGACTTGGTCATGTTCTCGTAGACCGGCAAGTTCTGCCAGTTCATCTCGAAGCCGGAGACACCGGTCGAGGCCACACCATAGGCATTGGCGTAGTACAGCGGAACGGCCGGCAGGTCGTTGAGCAGCACTTCCTGTGCCTGCTGGTACAGCTTGTTGGCGTCTGCGACGGACTTGGAGGCAGCGGCCTTGTCGCACAGCGCATCGAACTCCGGGTTCTTGTAGTCGCCATCGTTGGAGCCGTTGCCATCGGCAGCGGCGGAGGCGAAGTTCTGCACCAGGTAGTTTTCGGCGGACGGGTAATCCGGCTGCCAGCCGCTACGGAACGCGCCGTTCACCTTGCGGTCGGACACGGCGGTGCGGAAATCGTTGAAGGTCGGGTACGGGTTGGTGGCGGCCACGCCGGCGCCCAGCACGTTGTTGATGGAGTTGACCACGGCGGTGTAGATGACTTCGTGTCCACCATCGGCGTTGTAGGCGAAGGTGAACTTGTCATCGGAGGTCCACGGGCTGATGGCGTTGGCCTTCGCCCACAGTTCCTTGGCCTTCTTCTCGTTGTACTTCAGGTTGCCGGAGCCCTTGAGGGAATCGGAGTAGCCCGGGGTCAGCGGGGAGGTGAAGTCGGCGGCCGGGGTGCCGGTGCCGTTGAGCACCTTCTTGCAGATGTTCTCGCGGTTGATGGCCATGGAGACGGCCTGGCGACGCAGGGTGCCTTCCTCGGTGTCGGTTTCGAAGTGCTTCAGCTTGGCCGGGATGGTGAACTGCTGGATGACGGAGCCGGCCTTGTTGTAGGCCTGTACGGTGGAGTCCTTCTGGAAGGTCTTGGTGGCGGAGGCCGGGACGGACTCCATCACGTCGAGGGAACCGGACTGGATGTCGGCGTAGGCGGCCTCATCCTTGGTGTAGACCTTGAAGGTCACGCCGTCGTTCTTGGCGACGCGGTTGCCCTTGTAGTCGGGGTTCTTCACCAGCACGATCTGGTTATCGTGGTCCCAGGACTGGAACTTGTACGGGCCGTTGCCGACCGGCTTCTCGCCGAAGGCCTTCGGATCCTTGAAGAAGGATTCCGGCAGCGGAGCGAATGCGGTGTAGCCGACCTTGATGGCGAACACGGAGTCGGAACGGTTCAGGTCGACGGTGAATTCATGGTCGTTGACGACCTTCAGGCCCTCGAGCTGTTCGTCGCCCTTGAGCTTGTCTCCATCCTGGAGCTTGTCGTAGCCCTTGATGGTGGAGAAGAAGGAGGAGCCGAGCTGGGCGTTCTTGGCGTTGGCCGTGTAGCTCCATGCCTTGGTGAAGGATTCGGCGGTCACCGGGGTGCCGTCGGTGAACTTCCAACCATCCTTAAGCTTGATGGTGTACTGGGTGGCGTCATCGTTGGACTTGATGGACTCCGCCACTTCGTTGGAGGCGTTGCCCTTGGCGTCGAAGGAAATCAGACGTGCGAACAGCAGGTCGAGCGGCTTGCCGCCGCCGGTCTCGTTGCAGTCGCCCGGGATGAGCGGGTTCTGCGGTTCGGAATTGTATGCGGTGATGACGTTGGAACCCTTATCAGCGGTGGAGTCACCGTTGGAAGAGCCGCAACCGCTGAGCAGCATGCCGAATGCGCATGCGGCCGCAGCGAAAGCCAGAGCTTTCTTCTTCATGGAATTCATATTCTCCTTATCCATTATTTCCAGAGCCGTAAGACACTGTTCAAAAAGAAGGCGGGCGTCAATACCGTGGCATCAACGTCCGTCTTCGTTCTGATGGTGGGTTCATTATCACTCGATTGAGGGACAACCGCTCCATATCCGAGGGAGGCCCATGCAAAATAATCAAATCAAAACTCATCATCTGATAAAACAATCCGTTTTTCCCGCTTATCGCCGGAACAACTTATCCGCATCGTGCGTATGGACGGACGCGGACATATCCGTTCGCTGTCAGCGTACTTTGCCAATCCGCGTCACGCCCGTGGAAACGCCTGTCCGTATCGCGCCTTCAACTGTTCGATGGACACGTGTGTGTAACGCTGCGTGGTCTTCAGCGAGGAATGCCCCAGCATCTCCTGCACCTCACGCAGGTCCGCTCCCCCGTCGAGCATATGGGTCGCCGCACTGTGGCGCAACGCATGCGGACTGATGTCTGGCACGCCGGCCTCCCGTGCCCGGTCGTGCACCACCTTGCGCACCATACGTTGACCGATCCGCCCGCCCTGCGATCCCAAAAAGAACGCGTCGTCCGACATGTCACCGCATAGTACGGGACGGCCATGTTCCAGCCAATCGCGCAAGGCCTTGTCGGCTGGTGCGCCGAATGGCATGACACGCTGCTTGTCGCCTTTGCCGGTCACTTTCACCGTGCGGTTGCCGAATGTCACGTCGGCCACGTCGAGTCCGACCAGTTCCGCCACACGCATGCCGGTGGCATAGAGCAGTTCCAGCATGGCCGCGTCACGCAGCGCGATCGCCTGTTTTTTCATATTCGGTTCCTGCGATCGCGCCTCCATGCCGTCCTCATCAACGCGGTCCATCAGCTGCTGCGCCTGCGTTTCGTTCAATACCGCCGGCAGCGTATCGGGGATTTTCGGCGTCTGCAACGAAGCCGCCGGGTTGGCGGACGTCATGTCATGGTCGTACGCCCATGCGAAGAATCCACGCACGGCGACGGTTTTGCGCGCCATGCTGCTGCGTGCGTGATTTTTGGACGATTCGGCCATCCACAGGCGCAAATCCTCGATGGTCACCTCATTCAGATCCACGCAACCCTGTTTCCGCAACGCCACCAAGCATTCCTCGACATCGCTGCGGTACGCCCTGCGGGTGTTTGCGCTCAATCCACAGTTGGTTTTCAGATAGGCGTCGAATCCGTCCAACGCATCATCGAAACACATGCAAACCACCTTCCGCTTCGTCTGAAATGAACAGACACCACGCAGACACCGTATAAATGCCATTCCGCAGCGCGATCGAATGTCATCTCACGCGATGGCACGATTCCATTATGTCCCCATACCGATAGACTGATGACGATTAGGCATCCTACGAACAGGCGGTATTATGACTCGTCATTCCATTCATGACGTACAGCATCCGACAGCCGAAAACCCCGATGATGGGATTGTGGCCAGCGCCATCGACCTGACCAAGGTCTACGGCTCAAAAGACAACGAAGTGATGGCGTTGGATCATGTGAATGTGGAATTCAAGCGCGGTGAAATGACCGCCATCATGGGCCCTTCCGGTTCCGGCAAGTCCACGCTCATGCATTGCATGGCCGGACTCGACGCCCCTTCGTCCGGCAAGGTGATGGTGGAGGGCCTCGAGGTCTCCTCCATGAACCAGAAGCAGCTGACGGATCTGCGCCGCGAACAGATCGGGTTCATTTTCCAGTCGTTCAATCTGGTGCCGACGCTGTCCGCCGAGGAGAACATCCTGCTGCCGTTGCAGATAGCGAAACGTCCGATCGACCGCGACTGGTTCAACCAAGTGGTCAAGGTGGTCGGTCTGGAGAAGCGGCTCACGCACCGTCCAAGCCAGCTGTCCGGCGGCCAGCAGCAGCGCGTGGCCTGCGCCCGCGCCATCATGGCACGACCGTCCGTGATCTTCGCCGACGAGCCGACCGGCAACCTCGACTCGCGTTCCAGCCGTGAAGTGCTTGGCTTCCTGCGCGATTCGGTACGCGACTACGGCCAGTCGATCGTCATGGTCACCCACGATCCGCGTGCGGCCTCCTTCGCGGACCGTGTGCTGGTGCTCGCCGACGGCAACATCACCCGCGACATGCAGCATCCGACGTACAACGAGATTCTTGAGGTGTTCGCCGGCGACGACGACATCGACGATGTTTCCAAGTACGCCGCCTCCACCGCCGTTCCGACCGTGACGGAGGACTCGCAGGCATGATTCGCATAGGATTGCGCGACGCGCGCAGCCATTTCGGCCGTTTCATCATGTCGATCGTGGCCATCGCGCTCGGCGTGAGTTTCGTGGTCGGCTCGTTCTGTTTCCGCGAAATGCTCAACAACCAGGTTTCACAGATGATGTCCACCAATGCGGACCATGACGTGTACGTGCGCGGTTCGCAGGAGAAGAAAAAAGATTCGTCGGCGATGTCGATGGAATCGACGAAAAGCTACAACGATGTCGACGTCGATCTGGCGGGTACGATAGCCAAGGTCGACGGTGTTTCCTCGGCACGCGTCGTGCACATGCTGTCCGGCGTGGTGCTGCTCGACAAGCATGGCGATGCGGTGACCACCATGGGGTCTCCGACGCTCGCCATAGGCATGGGCAAGTCGTCGCCGTGGCGGTCCGCCAAGTTCACGACCGGCACGTGGCCGAAGAACGGCGATGAGATCGCCCTTCATTCCTTCGCCGCCGAACAGTCGGGTCTGAAGGTCGGCGATAAGACGAAAATCGTCTATCCGGACGGCGCTCATAAGGTGACCGTCAGCGGCATCTTCACCACCGATGCCAGCCAGGCAGGCGCCATCATCATCGCCATCGATCCCGCGACGGCCAAGGAACAGGCGAACAAGCAATCGGACGATCCGGACAAGACTGCGTTGATCAGCGTCTACGGCAATAAGACCACGCCGCTTGACGACAACGCGCAGCAGCAGCTGGCGGACCGTATCAACAAGGCGCTGCCGAGATCGGCGAAGGCACATGCCATCACCGGTGATGAATACCGTGACGAATCAACCAAATCCACGCAGGACGCGCTCGGCTTCATCCAACCGCTTATTCTGATTTTCGCGGTGATCGCATTGTTTGTCGGCTCGTTCATCATCGCCAACACGTTCTCCATGATCGTGCGCGAGTCGATGCGCGGCTATGCGCTGCTGCGTTCCATCGGCGCTTCTCCCCTGCAAGTGTTCTCCACGGTGATCGTGCAAGCTCTGTTGCTGGGCCTGGTAGGTTCGCTCGCAGGCATCGGGCTCGGCTGGGGCATGGTCAAACTCATCGCATCCGGTTTGGCGAATATGGGTATGCCATTGACCGGCGCCACCAATCCGACCGTTTCCGACATGCTCGTCGGCCTTGTGGTCGGCATTGTGGTGACGTTGATCGGTGCGGCCCTGCCGGCGCGAAATGCGGCGCTTGCCCCGCCGATTCAGGCGATGAACGAAACCGTCAATCCGGAAAAGCCTGTCCTCGCACGTGGCATCCTCGGCACCGTCATGGTGCTGTTGGGCTTCCTGAGCTGGGGCTTCACCTACGCTTTGGCCGCCGCGGATGGTGACGGCGGTCCGACGCCGTGGAAGGCGCTCAACAGTATCGCTGTCGGCTGGCCGCTCGGTATTGGCGCGGCACTGGCCGTGATCGGCGTGATTGTGGTGGGACCGGCATACGTGTCCACCGCGGGCGCGGTGCTCGGCTGGCTGCCATCGAAGGTCTTCACCGTGACTGGGCGTCTCGCGCAACGTAACATTTCTCGTTCGAAACGTCGCACGTCCAACACCGCAGTCGCCCTGTTCGTGGGAGTGGCGATTGTCAGCTGTCTGGGCGTGGTGGCCACATCGGCGAAGGCTTCGGTCAATTCGCTGGTGGATACCGGGCTCAAAGCCGATTTCGCCGTATCTTCGGCTTCGGCCGGGCAGATTCCCGACCAGGCCATCAAAGACATCAAAAAGGTCGATGGCGTGAATCATGTGGTGTCGAACCGTGTGGTGCTTGGTGTGAAATATGACGGCAAAGCCATCAACGGGTTCACGTTCGCCACACAGCCGGAGCTGTTCACCAAGATCTTCGCCGCCGAAACCACCGAAGGTGATGCCGCTGCCGCGTTGAAGGATGGCAAGCTGCTCGTCGGCAAGACCATTGCCGACGATCGTGGATGGCATGTGGGTCAGAAGGTCAAGGCCACGGCCGAGAACATCGTGGTAGACAAGGAGACCACAGCCAAGGCGCAGGCCGATTACCAGGCCAAGGTGCAGGCACATGTGCAGGAATTGCAGTCGCAGGCCCAGCAATTGGCCGCATCCGGCGACTTGACAGGAGCGCAGGCCAAGGCTTCGGAAATCGAACAGTACACGAACGACGCCAAGAACGTCGATCCGAAAACGCTGGTCAAGACGAAGAAGGTCACCACCGGAAAGACGCTGACCATCGGCGCGATCGTGTCGAATTCCGTATACCGCGATTTCGCGATCGTCAACGACGATTTGGCCGAGCAAATCGGCAACAAGCAGACCATGTTCGTCATGCAGGCGTTCGTCACGGACAAGCGGGGCGCCGACACGGCCCAAGTCAAGAAGGCCCTAAAGAAAACAATCAAGAAATACTACACAATCGTCGTGTTCGATCGTGACGAGTACAAGTCCACGATGAGCTCGATGATCGATCAGATGCTCATGGTCCTGTACGCGTTGCTGGCGTTGTCCATCATCATCGCCATTTTCGGCATCGTGAACACGCTGGCGTTGAGCGTGTCGGAACGCACCAAGGAGATTGGTCTGCTCCGTGCCATCGGCACGTCACGTGGCCAGGTGCGTGGCATGCTTGGCATCGAAGCGGCGATCATCTCCGTGTTCGGCACGGTGTTGGGTTTGATCGTCGGCGTCGCCGCGGGAGTGGTGATTCGTGCGGTCTACGCGTCCGAAGGTTTGGAGACGCTGGCGATTCCGTGGTTGCAGCTGCTCGTGTTCCTGCTGCTGTCGATTGTGGTCGGTCTGGTGTCCAGCATCTCCCCCGCCTCCCGCGCGTTGAAGCAGCCGGTCCTTGACGCCGTGGCGAGCGAGTGAGACAGTTGGAGCGGAACATCGAAAGGAGGCAGCAATGCCTATTCCCAATGAGATTCCAGTAGGAGCTCGCATCGTGGTGCGCACCTTGGAAGGCGTCGATCCTACCGATCATCGTATGAAGTTCCGCGATTACGTAGGCCACGTGCGTTCGTGGGACGGTCAGAAACTGGAGATGACGCGCGATGCGGCGGCGAACGGCTCACGTCCCGAGCAGCGTGTCACGATTCCCGCCGACGAAATCGTGACGATCAAGCCGGTGCCGGAACGTTCCATGACTCGGCCACGTCCGTAGTCGCGTACCTCCCCCTACCGCGCGCAAAGACAAGAGCGCCGCAATCGCACTGATTTTCTGCGATTGCGGTGCTTTTGCATAGCGATGGCGTCAGTCGTCAGACCACGGAACGCGCCTGCGCGATCGCGGTACACTCGCCGTCGAATCGCACGATATGCTCGCCTCTGCGGGCGGATTCCAGCAGCGTGCGCTGCCAATCGTTTTCGGGAATCGACAGTTCGACCGTCGCGCAATGTTCGGCGTACTCCGGCTGCCTGCTGGCGGCCTTGTAGTCGCGGAACGGTTGGCCTTGGGCGAAGAAACGGTCCATTTGCTTCACGTCGCCTTCCGTGGGGCGCACGCCGGTATCGGCCATGTCATGCAGCACGTTGGCCACCAACGTCAATCGGTTGGCCATGTTGCGTAGCAAAGTCTCCACGTTGGCCGCGTCCTCCTCCACCATGGCACGTGTGCGGTTCGGATCGGTCAGCGCCACGCGCGTCATGTCACGCCAGGACCCGGCTGCGAGCGCGGCCGCGATGTTGCGGTTCGGGTTGGCCACCAGCTCGTTGATCATGGCGGTGGCGATGACGTGAGGCATATGTGAGATGAGCGCGGCGCAACGGTCATGGGTGGCGTCGTCAAGTACGATGAGCCGGTTGCCGCAACGGTTCACGATCATGTCGGCCACGGCGCGGAACCGGCGGTATTCGGTGTATTCGTCGACGGTGATGGCCCAGAGCGCGTCGTCATAGAGTGTCGGGTCGGATGCCTCCCAGCCGGACAGTTCGTTTCCGGCCATCGGGTGTGCTCCGACGTAGCAGCCGTCAAGACCAATGGCTTTGACTTGGTCGCGGACCATGCCTTTGACGCTGCCCACGTCGGTGAGCGTGGTTGTTTCCGTGTCGATCAATGGTTTCAATGCGACGAGGATTTCGGGCATGGCCTTGAGCGGGTTGCACAGTACGAGCACGTTCGGTTTGGTTTCGGCGAGTGCCGCCAAGGTGGGTTTGCAGATGATGCCGTCGGCTTCGGCGGTGGCGTAGGGGCGGTCGTTGTGGTTCCATGCGGTCACTTCGCAGCCGGCGTTGACGAGTCGGCGTGCCAGTGATCCTCCGATGAGGCCGAGTCCTACGATTGCGATGCGTGGCTTCACCACATCAGCTCCCTTCTGACGGTTTCGTCGTTCTGCCAATCGTCCGGCAGGTGGCTGTCGTCGAGTCGTACGCCGCCTTGCGGCAGCATCCATGAGGTGACGGGCGGGTTGGGGCGTTCCCTGCGAGGGTAGACGGCGAGTGTTTTGGCCCAGTCGCCATGTTCTGCGATTTCCACAAGCGCGTCGCGGAAACGTTCCTCCCAAGGGGCGGCGTCGAGGGTGACGATGAAGCTGTATGTGCCGGTGCGTCCTTTGATGGGCCGTGAGATGAAGCTGGTCATGTTCAGTCCCGCGTCACGGAACACGTCGAGCAGGTTGGCGAGCACGCCTGGGCCGGTGACGAGCGGGATGAGCGTCAATACCGATTCGTATTCGACGTTAGCTTCGGCGCGTGGTTTAGCGAGCAGCCGTGCGACTTCAGCGCGTGGCGCGAGCACGAGGAAGTCGGTGGCGGCTCCTTGGTAGTCCTGGATGGCGGTGCCGATGCGGGTGATGTCGTACAGTTCGCCGCAGATGGCGGGACCGAAGGCGATTTCACCTGGGATAAGGTCCCGGCAGGCCGCCGCGTTGGATGTGGCCGGCTGTGTGGAGAGCCGATGTTCGGCGATGAATCGTTTGCATTGCGCGAGACCGTGCGGATGGGCTGTGGCGATGCGCGCTTCGGCTGGATCGGCTCCTTGCGCCACGTATGCGTCGAATTCGACGTTCACACCGACGCGTGCGAATCCGACAAGGTCCTTCGCGTCGATCAGCGCGTCGAGGTTGGGCACCACGTACCCTTCGACGTTGTTCTCCCAGGCCACGATTCCCCAGCCGTCGCCGTGCTGTGCGGCGTCGAGAATCTGCGGCACATCGTCCATGGGCATCAGGTCGAAGCCTTGCGGTTCGAGCCGTGCCAACTCTTGGGCGGCATTGACGGCCGCCTGATGGGTGAAGGTGCCTTGTGGCCCCAGATAGAACAGCTTGCGTGCGCTCATTGCCGCCTGTGCCTCCTTGTTGCGGGTCATCCTAAGCACCTTAGCGCATTCGCGAGGCTGTGGAGGGGTCTAGTCCACCGGTTGGGCGGTGTCATGGTCCGGTTCAGACGATTCGTTCTGGTCATATTCCGTGGAGTCATCCTCAGTGCGCGTCGGCATCGTGAACCAGCTCTTGGGCAGCGCCAGCATGATCAATGGAATCAGCACCACGCCGTATAGCCAGAAATAGCCGGCGTTGTTGCTGAAATACGGCAACGTCGCCGTCTCGCCGAATCCGACGGGAATCATGGCGTCCCCGCCCGGACCGTAACCGGCCATGACGGTCCAGACCACCAGTGATGAACTGATCAGATGCAATGCGAGGCCCGACACGCCATCACGTGAACGCGCCGACCATGTCGAGATGATGACCAGAGCATATGCGATCACAAGACCGTAGGGAATATTCGCCGACGCGCCCATGCGGTGCGCCATCGTGCCGATCACGCCGACGACGGCACCGGCGAGCAGGTCAACCAAAAACCGCGCCCATACCGGTAGACGATGCGACCACGGCAGCAGCCTGCGGTCGATGCCGTCCTGTGATTGCGATTGCGGTTCCGGCTGTGTTTCCTGCGTGCGTTGCGTCATGTCCTCCACTATGCCCTACGTTCCTTACAAAACAGCAAGAAAGGCAAAAGATACGCGGAAAACCGCCGACATCTCTTGCCTTTCTTAAGCGTTTAGCGCACTAGCGGAACACACTACCGTTCCCGCGAAGCGCCAAAACAATGCGAAGAATCACTTGTTATTCTGAGCGTTGTTCTGGCGACGCTGCTTGGCGCGCCACTTGTACCAATCCTCACGGCTCAGAATGATCTTGCGCACGCGGATGGACTCCGGAGTGACTTCCACGCACTCGTCCTCGTTGGCGAAGTCCAGGGACTCTTCGAGGCTCATCTTGATCGGCGGGGTCAGGGTTTCCAGCACGTCCGCGGTGGCGGAACGCATGTTGGTCATGTGCTTGGCCAGCGTGATGTTCACATCCAGCTCGTCCGGCTTGTTGTTGATGCCGACGACCTGGCCCTCGTACACCGGGGACTGCGGCTCGACGAAGAAGTTGCCGCGTGCCTGCAGACGCTGCATGGCGTATGGGGTGGCGACGCCCTGACGGTCGCAGACCATGGAGCCGTTCTGGCGGGTCACGATCTGGCCGGCCCACGGAGCGTAGCCAGCGGAGATGGAGGAGGCGATGCCGGTGCCGCGGGTGGCGGACAGCAGCGCGGTGCGGAAGCCGATCAGGCCACGGGACGGCACGGTGAACTGCAGACGGACCCAGCCGGTGCCGTGGTTGGTCATGTTGTCCATGCGGCCCTTGCGGTCGGCGAGCAGCTGGGTGACGGCGCCCATGTACTCTTCCGGCACGTCGATGGTGGTGTTTTCCATCGGCTCGTTGACCACGCCGTCGATGGTCTTGGTGACCACCTGCGGACGGCCGACGGTCAGTTCGAAGCCTTCACGGCGCATCTGCTCGGCAAGCACGGCCAGTGCGAGTTCGCCACGGCCCTGCACTTCCCAGGCGTCCGGACGGTCGGTCGGCAGCACCTTGATGGACACGTTGCCGATGAGCTCGCGGTCGAGGCGGTCCTTGATCATGCGGGCGGTGAGCTTGTGGTCCTTGCCTTCGGTGCCGGCAAGCGGGGAATCGTTGATGCCGAAGGTCATGGAGATGGCCGGGTCGTCAACGTGGATGAGCGGCAGCGGACGCGGATCGTCCGGGTCGACGATGGTCTCGCCGATCATGATGTCGTTCACGCCGGCGACGGCGACGATGTCGCCAGGACCTGCGGATTCGACCGGGGTGCGCTCCAGACCCTGCGTACGCAGCAGCTCGGACACGCGGAAGCTCTCGATGGAACCGTCCACACGGGACAGGCCGTAGGTCTTGCCCTTCTCAAGGGTGCCGTTGTAGATGCGGACCAGACCGAGTCGGCCGAGGAAGTCGGAGGAGTCGATGTTGGCGACGTGGGCCTGCAGCGGCGCGCCTTCCTCGTATTCCGGAGCCGGAATGTTCTTGATGATGGCCTCGAACAGCGGCTCGAGGTTGTCGTTGTCCGGCAGACCGCCGTTTTCCGGCTGGTTTTCGGAAGCGTAACCGGCCTTGGCGGCGCAGTAGATGACCGGAAGGTCGAAGAGGGAATCCTCATCGAGGTCGATGCCTTCCTCGATGACGTCCTGGGCCAGGCCGAGCAGCAGGTCGGAGGATTCACCGACGACTTCGGAGATTCGGGCGTCCGGACGATCGGTCTTGTTCACGCACAGGATGACCGGAAGCTTGGCTTCGAGGGCCTTGCGCAGCACGAAACGGGTCTGCGGCAGCGGGCCTTCGGAAGCGTCGACGAGCAGCACGACGCCATCGACCATGGAGATGCCGCGCTCCACCTCGCCACCGAAATCGGCGTGTCCAGGGGTATCGATGATGTTGAGGGTGATGCCTTCCGGATGGCCGTACTTGGCGGCCAGCGGGCCGGTGTACTGCACCGCGGTGTTCTTGGCGAGGATGGTGATGCCCTTCTCGCGTTCCAGATCGTTGGAATCCATCACACGGTCCGGGACTTCCTCACGCTCGTTGAACACGTGGGACTGGGCCAGCATCGCGTTGACCAGGGTGGTCTTACCGTGATCGACGTGTGCCACAATCGCTACATTTCGGATATCGCCGCGAACCGCCATCGAAACCTCTCTTAGTGTTGCTGTTTTCTTACGTAAACGTTCGGTACGTACATGCTATCGGTACTTAAAAATCCGTACTTACACACAAACCGAGCCAATTCTAGCGAAGCATTACGACACATGGAAAACGGCGGACCTGTCAGATCATGCCGACAGGCCCGCCGTCAATCGCGCGAAGAGGCGCGCGGACCTTAATCCTCAAGCTCCTTGCCAGTGCGTTCAGGCAGGCACAGGGCCGCCACGCAGGCAAGGATGAACGCCACGGCGAAAACGATGAACGCCACGGCCTTGTTGCCACCGGACAAGGTCAGGAACCATGGCATCAGCAGCGGCGCGATGATCGCGGCCACACGACCGCAAGCCGCGGCGGCACCGGAGGCGGCGCCGCGCAGACGTGTCGGATAGATTTCCGGAGTCACCGCGTACAACACGCCCCAAGCGCCAAGGTTGGACGCGGACAGCAGCATGCCGAAGCCCAGCACAGCGGCCACGGAACCGGCTTGGGAGAAGGCGAACGCGGCCACGGCGGACACGGCGAGGAACACGCTCAGGGTCTTCCTGCGGCCCCAGATCTCCACCAGCCATGCCGCGAGGAAGTAGCCGGGCAGCTGTGCGATGGCGATGGCGAGCGTGTAGCCGAACGACTTGGTCAGCGAGCCGAACTGGTCGGCCAGCAGAGACGGCATCCACGTGAACGCGCCGTAGTAGGAGAAGTTCACGAAGAACCATGTGGCCCAGATGGCTGCGGTGCGCGCAAGATACTTCTTGCCGAACAGCTCGCGGGTTTTGATCTTCGGCAGCGGCTCGCCCTTCGGGGATGCGACCGGTTCGACGCCTCCGGCCTGTTCGAAGTAGCGCACGGCCTGCTCGGCCTCATCCTCACGTCCCTTGGATTCGAGGAATCGCACGGACTCAGGGATATGAATGCGCGTCACGATGGCGTACAGCAGCGGCAATGCTCCGATGAGCAGCGCCCAGCGCCATCCCCAATCGCCGGTGTTAGGAATGACGAAATAGCCGATGCAGGCGGCGATGATCCAGCCGATTGCCCAGAAGGATTCCAGCAGCACCGTCATACGGCCGCGTTGTTTGGTCGGAGAGAATTCCGAGACCAATGTGGAGGCGACCGGCAGCTCGGCGCCCAGGCCGAGGCCGATGACCAGTCGAGCGATCAGCAGAGCCGCCAGCGACCATGACAACGCCATACCGCCATTGGCCAGACCGAAAATCACCAGCGTCGCGGAGAAGACCGTCTTGCGGCCAACGCGGTCGGCCACGAAGCCGCCAAGCGCGGCGCCGATCGCCATCCCGACGAAACCGATGGACAGCACCCAGCTTTTCTCGGTCGGCGTCAGATTGAAATGCGGGTCGGCCGCGATGGCGGCCACGACGAACGACACCAGACCAACGTCCATCGCGTCGAACGCCCATCCAATACCCGAAGCCACCAACAGCTTCCTGTGCGCCTTGTTGAACGGCAGTCGGTCAAGACGCTCGTTGCGAGTCAGCGAGACCTCTCCCCCAACAGTTTGTTGCGATGCGGACATCAACACCCCTTTATCATTGTTTTCCTATTGTGTCGTGAGCTCGTTCAAGCCCGACGATGGCAGGCGATCACGCCGTCATCAATGCGGATAACGCGTCGTCATCCTGGAAAGCAATTCGAGTGTCATCCGATTCGGATGCCGTTCCGGCTTCGGTCCACAAATCCGTTTCCGGCTTCCGGCTGTACCGGTAGACCGCCGCCGGCCTGTTACGGCCGATCCGCAGTTTCTCACCGGTGTCTTCCAACAGTCCGGAAGCAAGCATTTTACGGCGGAAATTCGCCAAATCGATACGCTGTCCGGCAATCGCCTCGTACACGTCATGCAGTTGGCTCAACGTGAATCGCTCGCCCACCAATCGAGTGGCGATGTCAGGCGATTCGATTTTGCCGCGAAGCCGGTTCATGGCGTATTCGACGATGGTGCGATGGTCGAACGCAAGTTCCGGAAGATGGTTGACGGGGAACCACTTGACGTTGTCCCCTCCGGCGAAGTCGATTCGTCCATCGGCCTCGCCCACCAGGGCCCAGTACACGATGGACACCATCGGCAGACCGCCATGCGAACGTGCCGGATCGCCGAACGTGTAAAGCTGCTCAAGATATTTCGGATGCAGCGACGTCGTCGATTCCAGTGCGGCATACGCCGACTGTTCCAATGAATGGTCGGCCCTCAGACCGCCTCCCGGCAACGCCCATTGCCCCAAAAAAGGCTGACGGACGCGTTTGACCAGCGGCATCCACAGGGTGGAGCCCATGCCGGACGAAGCGGCACCAACGCCCACATCTGACTGCGGAACCGGTCCCAAAGCCAGAATCACCACGGATACGCCGACCTGCGGAGGCTGCTTGCGCCGTTCCGAGACATTGCCCATGATCAATTGATGGCCTCTTCCAATACTTCGAATTGCTTACAGGAAAGGAGTCTAACACTTATAGTCAACATGACTATAAGTGTGTCGAGTCGCTCATAAACACCAAGAGCCCCCAACGGGGCTCTTGCAAAGTTCAGGCCACGATGTCGTTGGCGATCAGCTCGCGGGCCACTTCACGGTATTCCTTCGCCGTCTTGTGGTTCGGCGCGTAGATGGTGATCGGCGCGGCCGCCACCGTGGAATCCGGCAGCTTGATGGAACGCGAAATCACGGAATGGAACACCTTGCCTTGGAACGCCTCGTAGATACGCTGCAACACCTCCTCGCAATGCAGGGTACGGGTGTACATGGTGACCAGCACGCCATACACTTCAAGGCTCGGATTGATGCGCGACTGCACCTTCTCGATGGATTGCATGAGCAGCGCCACGCCACGCAGCGCGAAGAATTCGGCAGCGACCGGAATGATCACACCGTCGGCCGCGGTCAACGCGTTCACCGTCAGCAGGCCCAACGATGGCTGGCAGTCGATGATGATCACGTCGTACTCGTCCTTGACCTGGCGCAGCACACCGGCAAGCACCTGCTCACGTCCCACTTCGGTGACCAGTTGCACTTCGGCGGCGGACAGATCGATGTTGGCCGGCATAATGTCGAGATTCTCGAAATCGGTGTGGTGAATCACGCTGTGCACGTCCATGCGCGGATTGAACAACGCCGTGTACACGGTGTCCTCCACCGCGTTGGCGTTGATGCCGAGACCCACCGTGGCGGCGCCTTGCGGATCGAAATCGACGATCAGCACGCGCCTGCCGTATTGGCTTAGCGCGCCGCCGATATTGATGGAACTGGTGGTCTTGCCGACGCCACCCTTCTGGTTGCACATGGCGATGACCCTTGCCGGACCGTGCGTCTGCAGCGGCTCCGGTGCGGGAAACGTCTCATAATCACGTCCAAGCAAATCCGTAGGCATACCGTTTACCTTACCAACATCCTCGTGTCAAAAATTCCACTGTTTCCATGCTAGCCCATCATCGCCGTCAGAAACGGCAGCAACACATGCATCTCATGCTATCTTGCCCTTGGATGCGAGGTCAGATATGTCTCGATGAGGTTCTCCGGGCTTACATGCGTGTAGATCTGCGTGGTGGTGACGCTCGCGTGACCCAGCAGTTCCTGCACGGTGCGCACGTCGGCCCCGCCTTGGATCAGATGCGTGGCGAAGGAATGGCGCAATGTGTGCGGATGCAGGGGCTTGTCGATATGCGCGCGTTCCCCGGCCGCACGGATGATCTCCCACACCGATTGCCTTGACAGTCGTTTGCCGCGCTTGTTGAGGAACAACGCGCGTCGTTCGGTGGGCCCTTTCGCCTTCGACTCGAGCTGCGGCCGTCCGTTTTTGAGGTATCTTGCGATCGCCTCACATGCGTAACTGCCGACCGGCACCAGACGTTGTTTGGAGCCTTTGCCCATCAATCTCGCAACGTTCGATTCCAAGTCGACATCGTCAAGATTCGCGCCGCACGCTTCCGACACGCGGGCTCCGGTGGCGTACATGAATTCCAGCAACGCCTTGTCGCGCAGCATCGCGGGATCATCGGGCATGTCCGCCATGCCTTCGGATTGAGGCCGACTCTGCGAGACGGGGATCGCGTCCAGCAAACTGGCCACCTCGTCCACAGTGAGCACGTCAGGCAGCGTCGTCGCGCCTTTGGGAGCCTTGACATGTGCCGCAACGTCATTGGACACCACATGTTCGTTCAGTGCGAAGCGATGGAATGCATGGATGCTGGCCAGTCTTCGTGCCTTGCTGCGCGCGGATTCTCCGGAATCGTCAAGAAAGGCGATGTATCGTTCCACGTCCTGCGTGGTCACTGCATTAAGGTCTTGAATGCCTTGCGTCGCAAGCCAGCCGTTGTATTTGCGCAGGTCCGAGTCATATGCGCGCACCGTGGCTTTCGCAAGTCCTCGTTCCACGTCGATGTACGCGAGGAACTGATCAATCAAGCGTTCGATATCCGTCATCGTGGTCCTCCGTTTGCATCGTCATCATTTGTCGTGTCCGTTCCGTCACGTTCCCGTACGGAACGCGTTGCCCGCATGGAGGATTCCAAGGACGTTCGTTCCAAGTGGAAGCCGTCATTGGATGGAAATCAACATTCCGGAAAGTCTATTCAAAGTATCCGGTATGGGGAACGCGATACGCAAGAACCCCCGTCCGCTTGCCGGATCGGGGGTTCTGAAGTTCACAGGTGAACCGTCGGGGAAACTCAGGCTTCCTTCGGAGCGTTCACGTCAGCCGGAAGAGCGGCCTTGGCCTGCTCGACGATGGCCTTGAAAGCCTCCGGATCGGAGACGGCCAGCTCGGCGAGAGCGCGACGATCCAGCTCGATGCCGGCAAGGTGCAGGCCCTGGATGAAGCGGTTGTAGGTGATGCCTTCGGCGCGGACGGCAGCGTTGATGCGCTGGATCCACAGCTTGCGGAAGTCGCCCTTGCGAGCCTTGCGGTCGCGGAAGTTGTAGGTAAAGGAGTGCAGCAGCTGCTCCTTGGCCTTACGGTACAGGCGGGAGCGCTGGCCGCGGTAGCCGGAAGCCCTCTCGAGAACGACGCGACGCTTCTTGTGGGCGTTTACTGCGCGCTTGACACGTGCCATATTTGATTCCTCAGCTTTCTATTAAGTCTTTGTTTCTAAGCTCTCGCTATGCTCAGCGACCGAGCAGCTTCTTCATGTTCTTGCTCTGGGAAGTGGCCAGAACACCGTCGGCCTTCAGCTCACGGCGCTTACGAGCGGACTTGTGCTCGAGGTTGTGGCGCATTGCGGAGCCGGCGTGCATCAGCTTGCCGGAACCGGTCACGCGGACGCGCTTGGAAGCGGCGGAATTAGTTTTCATCTTCGGCATTGCTGCCCTCCTTGTTTGTTACTTCGTTTCGGAAGTCTTCGGTTTGTCGGATGCCACGGCTGCCTTGGCTGCGGCTGCGGCCGCTGCCTGGGCCTCCTGCTTGGCCGCCAGACGAGCCGCCTGACGAGCCTGGCGCTCGGCACGGGACTGATCGCCACGACGACGCTGCTCGGACTGGGTATGGACCTTCTTGCCCTTCGGCGCAAGCGTCATGATGATGTTGCGGCCTTCCTGCTTCGGAGCGAATTCGACAGTGCCGTATTCCTCCACTTCGCTGGCGAGACGCTGCAACAGCTCGACGCCGCCGATCGGTCGGGACTGCTCGCGACCGCGCAGCATAATGGTGACCTTGACCTTGTCTCCGCCGTTCAGGAAGCGCATCACATGGCCCTTCTTGACGTCGAAGTCATGGTCGTCGATCTTCAGACGGAAGCGAATTTCCTTGATTTCCGCGGTGCTCTGGTTGCGGCGCGCCTCACGAGCCTTGATCTTCTCGTTGTACTTGTACTTGCCGTAATCGATGAGCTTGGCGACCGGAGGCTTCGCGTTGGGCGCCACCTCGACGAGATCGAGGTTCGCTTCCTTTGCCAGGTTCAGTGCGACGGAAGTCGCGATGACTCCCACCTGCTCGCCGTTCGGGCCGATCAGACGCACCTGGGAGACGCGAATCTCGTCGTTAATGCGTGGTTCGTCGCTGATGATGACTCCAATCCTCATATTCCATGCAACGGAACATCCTTTGATTGGCAGTTTTCCAAAGTCTCGATTGTTCAAGGCATGCCAAAACGCATCACAACGCGCCGTAAACCCGTAAGAGCGGCTTACATATCTCACCGAGACGACCGGTGGAAGGCATCTGCCTGAACCCGAGGCCCTGAAAGGCTTCCAGGTGGGGATATCCCGCTTTCTTGATTTCTCAAGCCTTGTAGATAATACCACACCCCGGGACCAGCGCGTGTCGCACCGGTCCCGGGGTGTTCGTCACCATTCGGACGGCATCCGCCGTCAGGCGATGGCGATGACGTCCGGCTTCTCGCCGTCGTGCACGAAGTAGACGTCGTACCACGTCAGGAACGAGTACACGGTCCAGATCTTGCGGCGATCGTCGGTTTTGCCGGCATAGTTGTCATCGATCATCTTCAGCAGCGCGTCCTGGTCGAAGAACTGGCTGACGTAATCGCGTTCGAACACGGAACGGACGTACTTGTAGAACTTCTCCTCACGCAGCCACTTCTTGATCGGCACCGGGAAGCCAAGCTTCTCACGGTCGTACCATTCCTTGGGCAGATGACGTCCCGCCGCCTGGCGGAACGCGTATTTCGTGTTCTCGTCGGTGATGAGGTACTTGGTCGGCACCTGCTCGGCCACGCCCATGAGCTCCTTGTCGAGCAGCGGCACACGCAATTCCAGCGAATGCGCCATGGTCATCTTGTCGGCCTTGAGCAGAATGTCACCCGGCATCCACTGATGCATGTCAAGGTACTGCTTCTTCTTCAGTTCGCTCAGACCCTTGCCTTCCACACGCGCATACGTCTTGTCGACGATGCTTTGCACGCTCGGCGCCTTGCGGTATTCAGGCTTGAGCAGCTGTTCGGACTGCGATTCCTCAAACACACGTGCCTGTCCGATGAAGCTTTCCTCGGCCGGCGCAAGATTGGCGTACAGATGCCATGCGCCCGGGAAGGTCTTGCCCTTGCAGAACCGGGCGATCGCCTTGCGCGCGCCAGCTGGCAGATGCGTGAGCCAGCGAGTCACCACCTTGATGGGCTTGAATTTGGTGTGCACGCCGTAGTCGATGTATCCGGCGAACAACTCGTCGGCGCCTTCGCCGCTCAGCACCACCTTCACGTCTTTGGCGGCCAATGCGGACAGGAAGTACAGCGGCACGCAGCTCGGATTGGAGTCCGGCTCGTCGAGATGCCATTGGATGCGCGGGAACGCGGCGAACGCCTCCTCGTCGGTCAACGACTCGGCGGTGTTGTTCAGTTTGAGCAGTTCCGCCAGTTCGCCGGCCTGCTGCGATTCGTTGTACGTGCCTTTGCCGAAACCGATCGAATACGTGTGCTGCGGACGCGCCACGGCGGCGACGTAGCTGGAGTCGACACCGCTCGACAGGAAGGAGCCGACCTCCACATCGGCGATCTGGTGCGCCTTGACGGAATCGCACACCGTCTGGTCGATCGAGTTCACCAGCTCGCCCAGCTTCTGCTTGCCTTCGCGGAAATCCTCGTCGTAATACCGGTGGATGTCCATCTTGCCATCCCGGTACGTGAAATAGTGCCCTTCCGGCAGCTTGTAGACGCCTTTGAAGAAGGTCTCACCGATCGCCGGATACTGGAAGGTCATATACGGCTTCAACGCCTCGGCGTTGAGCTCCTTGACGAAATCGGGGTGGCGCAACAGGCTCTTGATCTCCGACGCGTACATGAACGTGCCGTTCATCTTCGCATAGTAGAAGGGCTTGATGCCGAAATGGTCGCGCGCGCCGAACAGCTCCTGCTTGTTCTTGTCCCAGATCACGAAAGTGAACATGCCACGTACGCGCTGCAGCAAATCCACACCCCACTGCTCATAGCCGTGCAGCAGCACCTCGGTGTCGCTTTTGGTGGTGAAGGTGTGTCCGGCCGCGATCAATTCCTCACGCAGCGTCTGATAGTTGTAGATCTCGCCGTTGAAGGTGATGACCTTCGAACCATCCTCGTTGTAGATGGGCTGCTGGCCGCCGCCGAGGTCGATGATGCTGAGCCTTCGATGGCCGAGCGCCGCGTGCTCGTCGATGTAATGGCCTTCGCTGTCCGGCCCGCGATGCGCGATCATGTCGGTCATACGTTGGAGGACCGGGCATTTCACGTCAATGGGCATATCGTTGACGAAACCAGCAATTCCGCACATTATCTGCAATCCCTTCAAAACGAACTCGGTGTCAGTGTACCAGCATCCGCATGTCGAAAAACCGCCGCCGCGCCTCCGAACCGATTCATGCGTGACAATCTCCACAGGTTTCAGACATTTTAGGTATGCCGCATAGCCATGAAAATGACGATTCTTTCCTTTCGCCCGTCACGGCTACACTACCGGGTATGGATTTCCACGATGCCCGCACCTGCGTGATCTTCGGCGCAGGCGATTATTACGATGAGACCCCTGCGATTCCGGATGACGCCTTCGTCGTCGCCGCGGACGGCGGCCTCGACCACGCCCGCGCCTTCGGCATCGACGCCGATTTCGTGGTCGGCGACTTCGATTCGATTACCGGCGACCGCCCCACGCAAAACGACCGCACCATCGCATTGCCTCCGGAAAAGGACGATCCCGACCTGCTGTCGGCTTTGAAGATCGGCTGGCTGCGCGGCGCGCGCACGTTCCACATATACGGCGCGCTCGGCGGACGAATCGACCATACGATTTCCAATATCCAGCTTATGGCGCTACTGGCCGACCGTGGCGCGACCGGCTACCTGCACGGCGACGGATCGATCGTCACCGCGATCTGCGACGGCGCGCTCGATTTCCCGGCGGACGACGCCGTTGCGGGACGCATGGTCTCCGTGTTCTCCCACAGCGATATCTCGACCGGCGTAAGCGAAACGGGATTGAAATACGAGCTGCACCACGCCGACATGAGCAGCACGCGCGTCAACGGACTGAGCAACGAGTTCCTTGCCGGCAGGCCGTCCCGCATCACGGTGGAGCATGGCACGCTCATCGTCACGTTCCCCATCGAGGCTCCCCTGCCGCACGTAGCGCGATGGCATGGCTTCTCCGGAGATCTCGGTGCATTGGACACGGACGTATCCTCCGCGCTGGTCGAGCCAAGCGGCCGTTGAACGCATGCGGGACATGCATGTGAGCGTTCACTGAAAATCGCACTGCATTTTGGAACACGCGCCTCGGAACGTTGCCCTAAGTACAGGTGACGCACTACAGTGGACGGTGTTGGTAAACAATGGCTTCAGTGTGCCTGGCACACGCGTGGCCTACCCTAAAGGGAGAATTACATGACAGTTAAGATTGGTATTAACGGCTTTGGTCGTATCGGTCGTCTGGCTTTCCGCCGTATCTTCGAGCTGCAGGCTCGTGGCGGCCAGGCCGGTGACATTGAGGTCGCTGCAATCAACGATCTGACCACCCCGTCCATGCTGGCCTACCTGCTGAAGTACGACAGCACCCACGGCACCTTCCGTCATGACGATGGCACCCCGGTCGAGGTCACCTCCACCGACGACTCCATCGTGGTCGACGGCAAGGAATACAAGGTCTACGCCGAGAAGGATGCCAACAACATCCCGTGGGTCAAGAACGACGGCGTTGAGTTCGTGCTCGAGTGCACCGGCTTCTACACCTCCGCTGAGAAGTCCCAGGCCCACATCAACGCTGGCGCCAAGAAGGTCCTGATCTCCGCTCCGGCCAAGGACGAGACCACCCCGACCATCGTGTTCGGCGTGAACCACGAGATCCTCAAGGCTTCCGACGTGATCGTGTCCGCCGGCTCCTGCACCACCAACTCCATGGCCGCCATGGTCAAGCTGCTGGACGAGAACTGGGGCATCAAGGCTGGCTTCATGACCACCATCCACGCCTACACCGGCACCCAGATGATCCTCGACGGCCCGCGCTTCCCGAAGGCTCGCAACAACCGCGCCGCCGCCATCAACACCATTCCTCATTCCACTGGCGCCGCCAAGGCCATCGGCAAGGTCGTTCCGTCCGTGAACGGCAAGCTGCAGGGCCACGCCCAGCGCATCCAGGTTCCGGATGGCTCCGTCACCGAGCTGACCACCGTCCTGAACAAGGAAGTCACCGCCGATGAGATCAACGCCGCCTTCAAGGCCGCCTTCTCCGACACCGACTTCTACGGCTACAACGAGGATGGCATCGTGTCCTCCGACATCATCGGCGACACCCACGGTGGCGTGTTCGATCCGACCCAGACCGATGTCAACACCGTTGACGGCCTGACCATGGCTCGCACCGTCTCCTGGTACGACAACGAGTACGGCTTCACCTGCAACATGGTGCGTACCCTGCTGTACTTCGCCGAGATCTCCGAGTGAATCGGCGCGGAGTGATCCGCACGGTTCGTCTCTGAACCTCAGACAAAGGGGCTTTCGCTTCGGCGGAAGCCCTTTTTCGTATCCGAAACGCCGCAACGGACACGTGGAAGGCTTATTATGGGCGGCATGGCAAAGAAAAAGCATGAGAAGGGCGCCGGTTCCACACCTGCCACCGTGCAGTTGGAAAAAGCCGGAGTTCCGTTCAAAACCTACGAATACGCGCATTCGAACGATCACATGGATGACGGTTATGGGGTTGAGGCCGCCACCAAGCTCGGTTTCGACGAGCATCAGGTGTTCAAGACGCTGATGGCGGACACCGGCTCCGAACGCGTGGTCGGCGTGGTGCCGGTCAGCGGACATATGGATCTGAAGGCGCTGGCCGCGGCAGTCGGCGCGAAGAAGGCGGCGATGGCCGATCCGAAGGTCGCCATGCGCGAATCCGGCTACGTGGTCGGCGGCATCTCCCCGCTTGGCCAGCGCACACACCACAAGACGGTGCTTGACGAAAGCGCGCTGCAATACGACGAAATCCTGCTGTCGGGCGGCAAACGCGGTTTCTCAGTCGGCGTCAATCCCAACGATCTGCTCAAGGTGCTCGACGCGGTAGCGGCGCCGATCGGCACTTGGTAAAAAACACGCCGATACATCACACCAATACATAAGTGGGTGGTCGGAACAACACGATGTTCCGACCGCCCACTTGCGTAAGCGAAAGGTTCGCGCTATTTGCGCAGTTCCGCAGGAAGCACGAAATGCATGTTCTCCTTGATGGTTTCGATGGTGCTCACATCCTGGTGGCCAAGTTCTTGCAACGCTGCGACCACGCCGGAAACCAGCTCGTCCGGCACGGAGGCACCCGAGGAAATACCCACGGATTCGACACCTTCAAACCATGCGGGGTCAAGTTCCGAAGCATCATCAACACGATGGGCGCGACCAGCGGCGCCAACAGCCGTTTTTGAGGCGTACCGCGCGTTAAGTCCCTCCTGAGCGACTTCCATCAACCGCACGGAATTCGAGGAATTCGCGGAGCCGACAATCACCACGCAATCGGCTTGCTCGGCAACGAGCTTGACCGCCGCCTGACGATTCGACGTGGCATAGCAGATATCGGAGTTCGGCGGCATTTCAAGCCATGGGAAACGCGCTTTGAGCGCGGTGATCGTGCCAGCGGTCTCATCGACGCTCAACGTGGTCTGCGTAAGCAGCACCAGTTTCGTGTCAGGTTGGAAATCCAACGAGTCGACGTCGGACGCATGCTCGATCAGATGCACATGTTCCGGCGATTCCTCCACCACGCCAACGGCCTCATCGTGGCCTTTGTGCCCGATGTAGATGATCTCGTAACCTTCCTTGACGAAACGCAGCACCTCGCGATGCACTTTGCTTACCAGCGGGCAGGTGGCATCGACCACATGCATGCCGCGCGCCGCGGCCTCGGCTTTGACCGCCGGAGACACGCCGTGGGCGGAAAATACGATTGGGATGCCGGCTTCGGCGGCGGCATCGGGAATCTCAGCCAATTCCTGCACGAACACCGCGCCCTGCGCGGCCAAATCCTCGACGACATGCTTGTTGTGCACGATCTGGCGGCGCACATACACCGGCGGCAATCCGTCGGCACGTGGCGTATCGGCGGATTTGAGAATCGTCCGCACCGTCAGAATCGCCCTATCCACGCCGGCGCAGAATCCGCGCGGATCCGCCAGCACGATGCGTTTGCCCATGTCAAGCCGCCTTCCAATCGTATCCATCCATCACAACAGCAATCACCAATATTAAGGCACGGGCGCCGTCAATCGACATCGGCCGTCTTCATCCGCAGAATTTCCACACGACAAGCGCATCCACCACCACATCGTGAGCGGTAACATAGTAGCGGAAACACAGTCGACAACACTATGGAGTGATTTATGACCTGCACCAATCTGCCGCCACGCACCGGACAGCAATTTTCCATTTCGCATGGCGATTACCATGCCGTCGTCACCGAGTTGGGCGCGACGCTGCGCAAACTGACCTACCAGGGCGAGGACATCATCGTCTCCCCCGGTCCGGATGACATGGTGACCTGCTGCCACGGCCAGCTGCTCATCCCGTTCCCGAACCGCATCGAGAATGGCGAATACACCTTCGAAGGCAAGACCTACACGCTGCCGATCGACGAGCATGAGCGCCGCAACGCCATCCACGGCTACGGCAAGCGCGCGTTCTGGAAGCTTGTCTCCCTTAAAGAGGATGCCGTGACCCTCAGCTGGCGCGCCCCCAACATGGAGGGATATCCGTTCGACATCGTGGTGACCGCGACGTACAGCCTCGCCGACGATGGCCTGCATCTGAACATCAGCGCCTACAACAACGGCGATGCGGACGCACCGTGGGCCTTGGCCATCCACCCGTGGCTCGCCAACGGCTTCAACGGATACGGCGATGAGATCGACGCCCACAACGCCAAGTGCAGCCTGACCGTGCCGGGGCGCACGCATGTCACCGTCAACGAGAACCTCATTCCGACCGGCACCGAGCCGGTGGACGGCACCAAGTACGACCTGCGTAAGGACACGCTGCTCACCGAGCAGCCGTTCGACGACGCTTGGACGGATCTGGAGCATGCCGAAGACGGCACCGTCACCGCGGTGTTCACCCGTCCGGACGGCAAGAAGGTGCGTGTGGGCGGCGACGAGACCGTCACCTCGTTCCAGGTGTGCACCGGCACCGGTTTCCCGGCCATCAAGCATCCGGCCGGCGTGGCGGTGGAACCGCAGACGGCATACGCGAACGCGTTCAACACCGGCAAGGACCTCATCGTCATCAAGCCGGGCGAGACGTCAAGCACGGCGCTGTTCATCGGGATGCTCGACTGATATAATCACCATCGGAATAAGTCCCGGCCACACAGCGGACGCCGAATTTGGCAAACGTCTCGCTCGTGTGCGATAATCCCGAAGGCTTATTAATCGCAAGTAAAGGAGTCCAATCATGGGCATGCGCGGACGTAAGCGCAAGGATCGTCGTAAGAAGGCCGCCAATCACGGCAAGCGCCCGAACGCCTGATCCCTGCCGGCGCGAATAGCGTCACAGAGCATGGAAAACCCCGCGGAATCATTACGGTTCGCGGGGTTTTCCCATATTCAGACGCTGATGCGGCGGGCGCGCCTCGCGTCACATCAGCGTGGCACTTGGCGCATGAAACGCCGTACGTCCTTCCAATTACTCGTCACAACAGTGGTCAAGTGTCGCCTCAAGCCTGTCGATCAGGCTTTGCGGCGCGTGTTTCGGCCGCAGGTACGCGCGCATCGCTGCGATCAGCGCACGTTCGCGTTCATCGCAACAGGTCTCCGGGTCGAAGCAGTCCCCGGAGGCCACGACATGCACGCTGGCATGCGTCACCTGCGTCACCACACCGTTCGTGTTGGTGGTGGTCGAAGTAATGGAGATGTGCCGTTCCATTGGTTCGCTCATGGTCGATCCTTCCCGGCAGTGGCATAGCCACGTTCCTTGGCGTAATTGGCAAGCTCACGTTTCAGCTGTGTGCGGGCGCGGTTGAGCCGGCTCATCACGGTGCCGATTTTCACGCCTTGTTCCTCAGCTACCTGGCTGTATGATTTGCCGTCGATCGCGGCGTCGATGAAAACCTGCCTGCGTTCCGGGGAAAGCCGGTTCAAAGCGGCCATGATCTCCTCCGGCGCGTAGGCGTCCAAGTATTCCTGTTCGGCGGATTTGAGCTGTTCGGAGGAATGTTCGGACGCGGAATACAGGTCCCAGTCGTCGTATTCGCCGGTGGAATCGTTGGCGCGTTGCGGCCGTCGCTTGGCTTTGGCGTACTGGTTGAAATAGGCGTTGCGTTCGATGGTGGTCATCCAAGCCGCGAAATTCGTTCCTTCTTTGAAGGAGTCGAACGCCTTGAATCCACGTTCGAAGGTGTCCTGCACCAGATCCTGCGCGTCGTCGGGATTGTTGGTCAGTTTCATCGCCTGCCGGTACAGCGAGTCCACAACGGGCATGGCAAGCTTCTCAAACCGCGCGCGCCGGCCCGCCATGGATTCCGTTTCTTGTTCAGTCACACCCTCATTGTAACTTCCCCGACGTCACACGTCGTGCACATGGTTGCCGCTAAAATGGCTCTTCGGTATCCGCTCGGCGTCTCATACACAGGGAGAACACGAAAACATGGCTTTGACTCTGGAATCGGCGGCCCGACTGCTCGATAGGCACGGACTGCTGCGCGAAATCATCCGCGGCGATGTCTGGACGCTTGATCCGCACGACATCAAGGGATTCGACGAGCCGTTCTCCGCAATCACCTACGACACCCGCAAGGTGGAGCTGGGCACGTTCCTGTGCTGCAAGGGCCGTTTCAAGGCCGAATATCTGCAGGACATCGACGAACGCGGCCTTGCCGCCTATGTGTCGGAGAACGACTTCTCCGACGCCACGCAAGCTCCGGGCCTTATTGTGGATGACGTGCGCAAGGCCATGGCTTTGCTATCGGCTGAATTCTATGGTCGTCCGCAGGACCAGTTGAAGGTGGTCGGCATCACCGGCACCAAAGGCAAGACCACCACCGCCTATCTCACGCAGGCGATGCTCAATGGCTGTTCCGGAGGCAAGTGCGCGCTGTTTTCCTCCGTGGACAATTGTCTTGACGGCCACACCTACGTGGAATCCGATCTGACCACGCCGGAATCCATGGATGCGTTCCGCATGATGCGCGAGGCCGTTGATAACGGCATGGAATATCTCGTCATGGAAGTCTCCTCGCAGGCCTACAAGGTGGACCGCGTGTTCGGTCTCACATTCGACGTGGCCGCGTTCCTCAACATCAGCCCGGACCATATCAGCCCGATCGAGCATCCGACGTTCGAGGATTATCTCCACTGCAAGCGTCAGATCGTCAAGAACTGCCGTGCCCTCGTATTGGGTGCCGATTGCGCGCGCGCCGACCTCATCCGGCAGGACGCACGTCATGCCAGCGTTCCCGTCACCACGTTCGCGCTTGGCGGCGATTCCACGGCAGACGTCATGGCCGCGCCGGCGAATGACGATCACAGCCGCTTCTCCATCGTCATCGACGGCACCTCGATCGGCGAGTTGAGCCTGACATTGGACGGCGATTTCAACTATGCGAACACGGCGGCGGCCGTCGCGATCGCCCGTGCGGCCGGTTTCGATTTCGGTTCCGCACAGGCCAAGGACGCGTTGCGTGAGATGGAGCCGGTACGCATCGCCGGACGTATGGAGCATTTCAAGGACACGCGGTCGAACACCATCGCCATTGTTGATTACGCGCATAACTACGCGTCCGTCACCGCGTTGCTTGACTACGTCGATCAGCGTTACGGCAGCGAAAAGCCGGAAATCACGCTCATCACCGGCTCCGCTGGAAACAAGGCATACGATCGCCGCGCCGAAATCGTCCACGCCGCGCAGGACCGCATCGACCATCTCGTGCTCACTTTCGAAGACACCGACGACGAGCCTGTGGAACAGGTCTGCGCGGACATGAACGACAGCGTCACCAACCCGCAGCTTGACGTGAAGACCATTCTCGACCGTGCCGAAGCCGTGGAGACCACGGTAAGCCACGATCGCAAGGATCCCGAGCATCTGCACATCATCCTCATCATCGGCAAAGGCAACGAACGTTGGTTCAAAGACCACGGCAAGCACATCCCTTACGAGGGCGACGACCGCATCGTGGAACGCGTGTTCCGTCTCAAATAACAACTAAGGTGAAGGCATTATGACACGATTCCAACCGATTCTGCTGGGCAGCGACATCAACGTCTACGGCATGGCCAGGGCGTTCCATGAGGAGTACGGCATCGTTTCCGAGGCGTATGCGTATTTCCAGCTGAGCCCCACGAAATTCAGCCGTATCGTCAACGTGCACATCGTCGACGATTTCAACAACTTCGTCACGTTCCGTAATTTCATGCTCAAGCTCGGCAAGCGTATGAAGGCCGAGGATCCGGAACGCGTGCTGCTGCTCATCCCCTGCGGCGACGTGTACGCCAATCTGCTGAGCCAGTGCGGCGACGATCTTCGCGAATATTTCGTATACAACACGCTTGACGTGAACCTTTCGCGCCGGCTCGCCTACAAGTCCACGTTCTACCAGATCTGCGAGCAGTATGATCTGCCCCATCCGAAGACGCGCACCGTCACCGCCGATGAGGTGAAGGCAGGAGCCTACCGTGATTTGCCGTTCAGCTATCCGGTGGCCATGAAGCCCGCGAATTCGGTGGAATGGCTCAACATCGATTTCGAGGGCCGTCGCAAGGCCTACATCTTCAACGATCCGGCCGAATTGGAGACCATCATCAAGCGTGCGTACGATGCCGGATACACGTCCGAAATGGTGATTCAGGACTTCATCCCCGGCGACGATTCCCGTATGCGTGTGCTGAACGCCTATGTGGACCAGCATCATCGCGTGCGTATGATGTTCCTCGGCCACCCGCTGCTGGAGGATCCCTCCCCTGTCGCCGCGGGCAACTATGCGGCCATTCTGCCCGACTACAACGAGGGTGTGTTCCGTCGTATCAAGGCTTTCCTCGAGGACATCAAGTACGAGGGCGTGGCCAATTTCGACATGAAGTACGACGAACGCGACGGCGAGTACAAGCTGTTCGAAATCAACCTTCGCCAGGGACGTTCCAGCTATTTCGTCACGCTGAACGGCTTCAATCTGGCGAAGTATTTCGTCGACGACCTCGTCGAGGACACGCCGTTCGACGGCAACACCCTGTTCGGCCGCGGTTCGAAGCTGTGGCTTGAGATTCCGAAGTCGATTTTCCTTGATTACGTCGCAGAAGGCGCTGACAAGGAAACCGGCAAGCTCATGCTCAAATCGGGCGATTGGGGTACCACCTTGGAGTATTCCAAGGATATGAATCCGCTGCGTTGGCTGATGATTCGGCACATGTTCTCGATTTACAAGAAGAGCTATGCCAAGTACTTCACCAAGAAGGGCGAGCTTAAGTGAAACGACCGTTTTTCGCCGTACTGGGCGGCATGGGCACGCTGGCCACCGAAAGCTACATCCGCTTGGTCAACCGCGCCACGCATGCCCATTGCGATCAGGATTATCTGGACTACATCGTCTTCAACGATTCCTCCGTGCCGGACCGCACCGCGTACATTCTCGGCGAATCCGACGAGAATCCCTTCCCCGTACTCGCCGACGATATCGAGAAGGCAACGGCGATGGGCGCGAGTTTCATTGTGCTCACCTGCAATACCGCGCACTATTTCTATGACGATTTCCAGGCGTTGACGACGGTGCCGATTCTGCATATGCCACGCGGCGCGGTGGCACGCATGGCTCAGCGTTATCCGAAGGATCGTTTTCCGCGGGTCGGTTTCCTCGGCACCGTGGGTTCGCGCAAATCCGGCGTGTACAAGCGTGCCGTCGAAGAGGCCGGGTACACGTTCGTCGAACCGACCGACGAGTTGCAGACCCGTATCACTTCGTTGATTTATGACGATGTGAAAGGTAGTGGCGAGCTCAATCTGGAACGCTACGAATCGGTGTTGCGCGATATGCTCGATCCGGCAGGCCCCTGCGCGTGCGACACGCTGATATTGGGCTGCACCGAGCTGAGCGTGCTCAACGAGGCGTTTCCGCTGCCCCAGCTGCCGGTCATCGACGCGCAGGCCGTGCTGGTGGAAGATACCGTGGCGCGGGCCGAAGCGTTGCGCGCGTAGCTATTATTTGTCACGCCTATCTTCGACTGCTTAGGCGTCGGACGATAAAACAAGATTGTGGGTGGCTTCCCATTGCCTGGGGAGCCACCCACAATCTGTTTTACATGGACGGTGTACGCCGCACGTATGGCGTCATCGTCCGATGTTGTTTCGCTTCGTCACTTCGTTTCGTTTTCCGAAGCCGTTTCCGCATCCGCCGGTTCGTTGGCATCCGCCGCCTCATCCATTTCATCCGCATCGGCGTCTGCTAAAACGGAATCGTCCGGACCGACGCTGCCGAAATCGTTGATGTTGAAATCAGGGTTGGCGTCGGATTCGAAATCCACGTCAGCCTCGTCCTGCTTTTTGCGCGGTTCCGGATCGACGGCTTCCTGGAACACACGTTCGGCCTTTGGCTTCTTCAGGTCGGGGTTGATCTTCTCCTCCAGCATGAGTCGCGCATCACCGGCGGTTGTGAAGCTGCCACAGACGAGCACGCCATGACCGTAGCCGACGCCCAGTTCGTCATCGGCATCAACCATGTTGACGGCTTCCTGGATGGCGTCCGGCAATTCGGGAATGCAGGTGACGCGTTCCGGCCCGAAAACACGGTCCGCGATCTTCTTCAGATCCTCAGCCGGCATCACTCGGTCACGCCACGAGTTCTCGGTGACGATCACATGGCTCAGCAACGGTTCGAGCACGCCCAGATACTCCTCGACCTGCTTGTCCCCCATCATGGCTACCACGCCGACGAGCTGCTGGAAATCATAGTTCTCTTCAATGGCGGCACGCAGCGATTCGGCCGCGTTCACGTTGTGCCCGCCATCAAGGATGATGGTAGGCGAGGTACGAATTTGTTCGATACGTCCCGGAATGCGTACGCTGCTCAACGCTTCGGCCACCAAATCGCCGTCCAACGCGCCGTTGACGGGAATCACCACTTCCGCCGCGCACAGTGCGGCGAGCGCGTTGTGTGCCTGATGCTCGCCGAATTTGGCGATCGGCACTTCCGTGTAGGTGCCGTTCGGGGTGCGCAGGGTGGCCACCTGGCCGCCGACGGCCGGCACTCGGGTAACGACTTCCGATTCGACGCCGTCGCGCACCAAGCTGGCGTGGTTCTCCTTGGCCGCGGCCTCGATAATCGGCATGACCTCGTCCTCGTGTGGCTGGCGGCCGATGATGGCGGTGCAGTTCGGCTTGATGATGCCGACCTTTTCCGTGGCGATTTCCTCCACGGTGTCGCCGAGCCATGCCATGTGGTCCATGTCGACCGGTCCGATGATGGCCGCATCCGCGTCGAGCACGTTGGTGGCGTCCCATCGGCCGCCCATGCCGACTTCCACGATGGCGACGTCGACCGGCGCGTCGGCGAATTTCCAGATGGCCATGGCGGTGAGCACTTCGAAGAAACTCATCTTCGGCTTGCCCAGCTCGTCCATTTTCATGTCCACGATGGCGACGAGGTCCTTGACCTGGTCCCAGGTGTCGACGAAATCGTCGTCTGACAGCTGCTGGCCGTCGATGGCGATGCGTTCGTTGACGTGTTCCAGATGGGGCGAGGTGTATAGGCCCGTACGCATGCCGTAGGCGCGGCAGATGGATTCGGCCATGCGCGCGGTGGAGCCTTTGCCGTTGGTGCCGGTGATGTGGATGACGCGGAACGACTGCTCCGGATGGCCCATGATGTCGAGGATCATCTTCATGCGTTGCAGGTCGAGATTGGTGGTGTTGCGTTCCGATGGACGGCTCATGATGTCGCGTTCGACGTCGATCATGCTTTCGTTGTTGCGATTGGGATGTTCGAATGACATATTTCCCGTTTTCCTCCCGTACCTTGCGGACAGCACACTAAACTTTTCCCATTCTAGATGTCCGCATGAACGTTGCGCGCCGGGAAAAGTTATAGGATGGGTTGCGGTAATTTCCGTACGTTACGAATGCATGTTCAGGAGATGTGATGGGCGAAGTCATTACTGACAAGGACAAGGAATACGAGAAGATGGAGCGGGAGGCCGCTCCGGGACCGGATCAGGCCATGAGCGATCGTGTGAACAATCGTTCGCTGCGTCCGCGTTCCGAGGCGTTCAAGGAGTTCATGACCACCGGTTGGGATGACAACGAGCCGCAGATCGAGCCGTTGGAGTCCTCCAAGTACACGCCGGCGCGTCTGGAGGCGTTGGGCAAGGCGTTCCCAGGCGAGCGTATCGTGATTCCGGCCGGACAGCCGAAGGTGCGCAACAACGATTGCGATTACGCGTTCCGTCCGGATACGACGTTCTCCTACTACACCGGTTTGGGTGAGGATTTCGAGGCCGGCGCGGTGCTGGTGCTGAATCCCGTCGATCCGGATTCTCCGGAGGCGAAGGCCGGCAAGACGCATGTTCCGGAACTGTTCGTGGCTCCGCGTGCCAACCATTACACGCAGGACTTTTTCATGAACGCCCATTATGGCGAGTATTGGGTGGGTCCGCGTGCCGGTGTGAAGGAAATGACCGCGATGACCGGCATCGAAACCAACGACATCGCGCAGCTGCCCGACGCGTTGAGCAAGGATGTCGGCACTGAGGCCGGCGCGGTGCGCGTGCGCGTGATTCGTGAAGCCGATCCGGCGATTACCAGCATGGTCGAGGAGATCCGTGAAGCCAACGGTTTCGCTGATCCGGACAATAACACCGCTGCCGATGACAAGCTGCACGAATTCGCCGCCGAGGCACGCATGTGCAAGGATGAGTATGAGGTTCGTGAGATGCGCAAGGCCGTGGCCGCCACCAAGCATGGTTTCGACAACATTCTGCGCAAGATTCCGTCTTCCCTTGGCAAGCCGCGTTCGGAGCGCATGCTGGAGGGCGCGTTCAACGCCATCTCCCGTGAAGAAGGCAACGAGGTCGGCTACGACACCATCATCGCTTCCGGCGCCCACGCTCCGATTCTGCATTGGATGCGCAATACCGGTACCGTGGAGTCGGGCGAGCTGCTGCTCATCGACGCCGGTGTGGAGGTCAACAGCCTGTATACCGCCGACATCACCCGCACGTTCCCGACCAACGGCAAGTTCACCGATTTCCAGAAGAAGCTGTACCAGGCCGTGTTGGATTCCCAGCAGGCCGGTTTCGAGGTGGCCAAGCCGGGCGCCACGTATTCGGACATCCATCATGCGTGCATGCGCGTGATCGCCGAACGTCTGCATGACTGGGGTATTCTGCCGGTCGATGTCGAGGAGTCGCTCTCCCCTGAAGGCCAGCAGCATCGCCGTTGGCTCGCCTGCGGCGTGGCCCACCATCTGGGTCTCGACGTGCATGATTGCGCGCAGGCGCGTTATGAGTCGTATCAGAACGCCAAGATTCGTCCGGGCATGATCTTCACCATCGAACCGGGCCTGTACTTCCGTGAGGATGATCTGCTGATTCCGCCGGAATACCGTGGCATCGGCATTCGTATCGAGGATGATGTGCTCATGACGGAGGATGGTCCGGAATGGATTTCCGCGGGCATTCCGAAGCAGATCGACGATGTCGAGGCGTGGATGGCCGATATGGCCGCCGAAGGTGCGAAGGCCTGAGGATGCATCATGCCCACGCCTGAATTCGTACTCGAACTTCGTAAGAAGATAGGCCACGATCTGTTATGGCTCATGGGCGTCTCCGGCTATGTCGAGGACGAGCAGGGCCGTGTGCTGTTGGGGCGTCGTTCCGACACCGGCGAATGGGCCATGGTGTATGGCATCAACGAGCCCGGAGAGGAACCGGCCGATACCGTTGCCCGCGAGGTCAAGGAGGAGACCGGCGTGGATGTGGTCGTCACCGATCTGGTGTCGGTCAAATCGTCCAGAAAGGTCCTCACCTATGCGAATGGGGACAACACCATGTACATGGATCACCTGTTCATCTGCAGGCCCGATCCGAATGGCAACACGGAGCCGTTCGTCGGCGATGAGGAAAGCCTCAGCGTAGGCTGGTTCTCCCCTGATGCTCTGCCCGAACCGTTGGCAGCCACCACGGTGGAACGCATGGCTTACGTACGCGAATATCTGAAGGCCAAGGCGAATGGCGATTCCCATGCCCAGTTTGCCTTCAACGGCACCATCCGCTGAAATCGCCTTCCATACATCATAAAATGGAATCCCCGCAACGTTTCAAGCGTTGCGGGGATTCCTTTTTATTAGATTCCGTGGATCAGCTCACTGCTGGGCGGCAAGCAGCTCATGCAGATGCTCGCGATGCTTGCGCTGTTCGCGCGGATCGGGCACCGGCAGGGAGGCCAGCAGCTTCTGCGTGTACGGGTTCTGCGGATTCTGCATGATCTGGTCCGCATCGCCATGTTCCACGATCTGGCCCTTGTGCATCACCATGATGCGGTCGGCGAGCATGTCGACCACGGCGAGGTCGTGCGTGATGAACAGGCATGCGAAGCCGATTTCGGCCTGCAGCTTCTTGAACAGTTCCAGCACCTTCGCCTGCACCGACACATCCAACGCGGAGGTCGGTTCGTCGGCGATGAGCAGGCTTGGCTTCAACGCCAACGCGCGTGCCAAGGAGGCGCGCTGGCGCTGGCCGCCGGACAGCTCGTGCGGGAAACGGTTCATGTAGGCGCGCGGAAGCTGCACCATCTCAAGCAGATCGCCCACATACTTGCGGGCGTCTGATACCGACGAAAACTTCTTGTGCACGATCAACGGTTCGGCCACGTTTTCCGCGATGGTCATCAGCGGATTGAACGAGCTGCCCGGATCCTGGAACACGAAGCCGATGTCGGCGCGTTTGGGTTTGAAGTCGCGTTCCTTCACACCGTTCATTTCTATGCCTAGAACGTTCAGGGAACCGCCGGAAACCTTCTGCAGGCCTGCGATGGCACGGCCAGTGGTGGATTTGCCGGAACCGGACTCGCCTACCAGACCGAGCACTTCGGAACGGTGGATGGTGAAGTCGATGCCGTCCACGGCCTTGAAATCAGGCTGCATGAGATGACCCGGATACGTGATGGTCAGTCCCTTGGCATCAACCGCGATGGGCTGATCGCGCCAATCCTTCTCACGTTCGATGACCTTGCCATCGGCATCCTTGACGACCAGTTTCTGGCCAATACGCGGCACAGCGGCAAGCAGACGCTTGGTGTAGTCGTCCTTCGGCGAGTAGAAGATCTGCTCGACGCTGCCCTGTTCGACGACGTGGCCGCGGTACATGACCACGACCTCATCGGCGATGTCGGCGATCACGCCCATGTTGTGGGTGATGATGAGCACGGATGCGTCGAACTCGTCGCGCGCCAGACGCAGCAGGTCGAGGATTTCGGCCTGCACGGTCACGTCGAGGGCGGTGGTCGGCTCGTCGGCCAGAATCAGGCCGGGGTTGAGCACCAGGGCCATGGCGATGACGATGCGCTGCTTCTGGCCGCCGGAGAACTGGTGTGGGTAGTAGTCGATGCGGGTTTCCGCGTCCGGAATGCCGACCTTCTTGAGAATGTCGATGGACTTGGCACGGAGTTCCTTCTTGTCCTTCATGCCATGGGCGCGAAGGCCTTCCTTGATCTGCCATCCGATGGTGTACACCGGGTTGAGCACCGAATTGGGCTCCTGGAACACCATGGCCGCTTCGGCGCCGCGCATTTCGCGCAGCTGTTCGCCGGACAGCGACAGCACTTCCAGCTCTTCGGTGCCCGCGCGGTTCGACAGGTACACCGCGCCGGAGGTCGTAGCGGTCTCCGGCAGCAGCTTGATGAGGGAGCGTGCGGTCACGGACTTGCCGGAGCCGGACTCGCCCACCACGCCGATGACCTGCTTACGGGGAATTTCGAAGCTGATCTTGTCGATGGCTTTGATGGAACCGGCGTCGGTCATGAACGAGACGCTGAGGTCCTTGATCTCGGCGAGATTGCCTTCCTTGATTTCACTCATCGGTTCACTCCCCTTCCTCGGAAGCCCATTCGGAAGCCACGAATGACGGATCACGGTCGGTGACGGTCACCGGTTTGTCGCTGGCTCCCATCGGATTCTTCGCCGCCTCAAGTTCGGCGACGACCTCGTTGCGCTTGCCTGGCTCCTGGCTGGGGTCCACGGACGTGTCCTCGATGGAACCCACCACTTCGCCTGCGGACTTGCGGGCGCGCAGACGCGGATCGGCCAGATCGTTCAGCGATTCGCCCACCAGGGTGATGCCCAGCACGATGAGCACGATGGCCAGACCCGGGAACACGGCGGTCCACCAGATGCCGGCGGTCACATCGGAGACGGCGCGGTTGAGGTCGTATCCCCATTCGGCGGCCGCGGTCGGTTCGATGCCGAAGCCCAGGAAGCCCAGGCCCGCAAGGGTCAGGATGGCTTCGGAGGAGTTCAGCGTCAGGATGACCGGCAGGGTTCGTGTGGAGTTCTTGAACAGGTGCTTGGTCATGATGCGCCACGTGGAGGCGCCGACCACGCGGGCGGATTCCACGTACGCGGATTCCTTGATGCGGATCACTTCGGCACGGATGGTACGGAAGTATTGCGGAATATAGACCACGGTGATGGAGATGCCGGAGGCGAAGATGCCACTCCACAGGCCGGACTGGCCGTGGGAGATCATGATCGCCATCAGAATCGCCAGCAGCAGCGACGGGAAGGAGTACACGGCGTCGGCGATCATGACGAGCACACGATCGACCCATCCGCCGAAATAGCCGGAGACCAGGCCGAGCAGCACGCCTGCGAAAATCGACAGCAATACCGCGACGACGATGGCGATGACGGCGGTGCGGGCGCCCCAGACCACACGGCTGAACACATCGTAGCCACCTGCAGTGGTGCCCCAGATGTGTTCGGAGGACGGTGCCGCCTGGGCCGGGAAGGAAACGCCGTCGGCGCCCTTGAGCTGCGCGTAGCTGTATGGCGCGATGAGCGGCGCGAAAATGGCGACCAGCAGGAAGAACGCCGTGAGCACGAGGCCCGTGATCAGCATGCCTTTCTGCCAGCCGACTGCGACGCGTAGTTCCTTGATGATCGGAATCTTATGCCAGAATGGCGTCTTGTTGCCGAGCTTGAGCTCGTCCAGACGATTGTCGCCTGGAACGGTGACCTTGTTGGCAGATGCTGCGGTCATGTCAGTACCTCACTCTCGGGTCGACCAACGCGGCGATGACGTCGACGATGAAGTTGACGACGGCCACGATGATGGCGATTAGGATAACGATGCCCTGTACGGCCACGAAGTCGCGTGCCTTCAGGTACTGCGACAGCATGAAGCCGAGGCCCTTCCATTCGAAGGTGGTTTCGGTGAGCACCGCGCCTGCGAGCATCAGGGCGATCTGCATGCCCATGACGGTGATGATTGGAATCAACGCCGGCTTCCATGCGTGCTTGTTGAGTAGACGCTTCTCGGAGACGCCGCGGGAACGTGCCGCTTCGACGTAGCCGGAATTGTAGGTGGCGATCACGTTGGTACGCACCAAACGGATGAACACGCCGGCGGTCAGCAGGCCCAACGCAAGGGCCGGCAGCACAGCGTGACGGAGCACATCAAGCAACACGGACATATCACCCAACTGGATCGCGTCGATGATATAGAAGCCAGTCGGCGAGACCAGTCGGGAGAACTGCATCTCGCTGCCAAGCGATGAGCGCCCGGATGCCGGCAGCACGTTCAGCCAGATGGCGAAGATGAGCTTCAGAATCAGGCCGAGGAAGAACACCGGGGTGGCATAGCACAGGATGGCGAAGGTGCGGATGCCCGCATCGGCCGCGTGGTCACGCTTGCGTGCGGCGATGCGTCCCAAGCCGATGCCGACGATGAGCGCGACGATGAGCGCGAGGAATGCCAGTTCGAATGTGGCGGAGCCGTAGTGGACGAGGATGCTGCTGACCTTCTGGTTGTCGGTCAGCGTGGTGCCGAGATCGCCGTGCAGCAGGCCGCCAAGATAATCGATGTACTGCACGATGAGCGGACGGTCGTAGCCGGCCGCATGGATGCGCTTCTGCAGTTCTTCCGGGGTCAGGCGGCCGCCGAGTGCGGCGGAGATCGGGTCGCCGGTGGCGCGCATCACGAAGAAAACGATGGTTACAAGAATGAATACTGTAGGAATGATCAGCAGAAAGCGTGTGAGCACGAAACGGAAGAATCCGCTTGAAAGCTTGTTTTTCTTGGCTTTCGGCTGAGCCTCGGTTGCGCTTTGCGTCACGTCGGGCTCCTTTTTCCTTATTGGTGTTTCAGATACAAATTGAGCCCCTGCCCATCTTAAGGGTGGGCAGGGGCGATCAAAACCTTTATCAGGCCTTGGTCACGGAAGCGTAGCGGAAGCGGAAGGAGGCGTCGAGGACGACACCCTTCACGCTGGATCCGGTGACCGCGACCTGGGCACCCTGCAGCAGCGGGATGGTGGAGAGGTCTTCGGTCTCGAGCTTCTGGATTTCCTTCAGGGTGTCTTCGCGGGCCTTGGCGTCGGTCTGGCCGGCCTGCTTGACGATCAGGTCATTGACGTCCTTGTTGGAATAGCCGTTGTTCACGAAGTTGCCGTCACGGAAGAACGGGGACAGGTAGTTGTCCGGATCGGAGTAGTCCGGGAACCAGCCGAGCTGGTAGACCGGGTAGGAACCGTCCGAATCCTTGGTGACGTTACGGTCCTTGTTGTACTGGGTCCATTCGGTGGACTGCAGGTCGACCTTGAACAGGCCGCCTTCCTCGAGCTGGGCCTTGATGGCCGCATACTCGTCGGCGGAGGACTGGCCGTAGTGGTCCGGGTTGTACTGGAGCTTCAGGTCTACCGGGGTCTTCACACCGGCGGCTTCGAGGGTCTTCTTGGCCTTGGCCGCATCCGGCTTGCCGGAACCGTCGCCATAGGCTTCCTTCAGGGTGTCGTCGTGGCCGGACAGGCCATCCGGAATGAAGGAGTACAGCGGGGTGTAGGTGCTCTTGTAGACCTTGGTGGCCAGCTCGTTGCGGTCAATCAGGCTTGCAACGGCCTGACGCACGGCCTTGGCCTTGTCGGCGTTCGGCTCGCTGGACTTCTCGCCGTACGGCATGATCTTGAAGTTGAAGGCAAGGAAGCGCTCTTCGCCGCCCGGTCCCTTGACGACCTTGACCTTGTTGTCCTTGGACAGGTCCTCGACGTCGGTCGGGGTCATGGAGCGGTAGGCCACGTCGACCTGGCCCTGCTGCACGGCCATCTTCAGGTTGGAGGAATCGGCGAAGTACTTGACCTGCACAACGTCGTTCTTAGCTGGGGTCAGACCCTTGTAGGAATCGTTCTTGGCATATGCCAGGGCCTCGTTCACCTTGTAGGAGGTGAGCTTGTACGGGCCTGCGAAGGCGTTGTCCTTGACGATGGTGTTGGCATCGGTCAGCTTGTCGGCGGAGAAGGACTCTTCGTCGACGATCGGGCCGGCCGGGCTGGAGAGCGCCTGCTTCAGGGTCACGTCGTCCTTGACCGCGGAGTGGAACACGACGGTGGTGTCATCCTTGGCCTCGACGGACTCGATGTTGGCCAGCAGGGAGGACGGACCGTTCTCGTCGTTGATCTTCTTGATACGGTCGAAGGAGAACTTGACGTCGGAGGCGGTCAGATCGTGGCCGTTCGCGAACTTCAGGCCCTTCTTGAGCTTGACGGTGAACTCGGTGCCGTCGGCGCTCCAGGTGCCGTCATCGGCGGCGATGTCCGGAGACAGCTCGGAAGTGTTGTAGTTCTGCGCGTACAGGAACGGGAACACCTGAATCTGCACGGCGTAGGAACCGTTGTCGTAGGAGCCAGCCGGATCAAGGCTGGTGATCTTATCGGTCGTGCCGACGGTGATGGTGTTGCCAGTTGCGGCGCCACCGTCCTTCACGCCGCCGCAGGCGGCCAGGGAAGCCAGAGCCGCGACAGAAGCCAGAGCGGCGATAACTTTCTTGCGATTCACTATGGAATCCTCTCTTTTCTATCCGAATCGCCCCTGTGCAAGGCGATATAGTGACAAGAATCGGCGCGCAATGTTAACCGTACGTTTCATTGGAGGCCGTTTTACCCACCTACCTTATATTCGCCGTTTTCTGCTATGCATTAAAACGGCGAAATTCCAACGTTTTAACGACTAGTGAAAGAAAATAAGAAAAACCAGCCATTTTATGAGACGGACCCAGCCAAAGTCGCATTCAAGGTCTACGTCCTTCTTTTTTACTCATTGCTTTCGCACAGAGAGACCCAGATAAGCGCGCGACACGCGGCACAACATGAATTGCATTAATCAATTAACGGCGTTAATATATTAAGAAGTTCAACGAGGGTCCATGCACTGTCGCAAGGAGGTGAGCATGAGTAGGTACAGCGCCCAACAGTCATCGATTTCGGAAAACAACCGTTCCCGCATCCTGCAATACCTGTACCACAATGGCATCTGCTCACGCGCGCAGATCGCCAAAGCCATCAAGCTCACTCCGGCGGCAATCACCAAAATCACCGCGAAACTGCTGGCGCAGGGCATCATCGACGAAACCGGCGACATGGACGGAGACAAGAACCGCCGTTCCATCGGTCTGAATCTCAATTGCGCCAAATACCACATCATCGGCGTGAAGTTCGCCCGCAGCCTGGTGCAAATCGCGGTCTTCGACCTCAAGTGCAACCGTATCTTCCTGTCCGACTTGCCTACCGTCAGCGAGGAGCACATCCCCGAAACGGTGGAGCGCATCCGAGATACCGTACGCCAGCTCATCAAGGACGACCCCAGCATCGTGGCCGTCGGCATGGCGGTTCCGGGGCCCTATTTAAAGGACGAAGGACGCACCGCTTTGGTCTCCTCCATGCAGGGCTGGAGGCAAATCAACTTCATCGACGAATTCAGCAACGCATTCAGCGTCCCCGTGTTCGTCGAACAGGACGCCCGCGCCGGCGCGCTGGCGCAGTTCCTGTTCAATCCGGAACTGTCGGAAGGTTCCCTCGCCTACTATCTGCTTGGCGAAGGCATCGGCCTCGGAGTCATCGACAACGGCACCATCTACTACGGCGAGCACGGCACCGCCACGGAAATCGGACACGTCTCCATCGACGTGAACGGCAAGCCATGCGACTGCGGCAATGTCGGATGCCTGGAACGCTACTGCTCCGCCAACGCCATCCACGAACAACTCAACGCCAACCCGAGCATCGTTCCCGGATGCGAGACGATGACGCATGCGCAGGCTTGCGCAGCACTGTTCGCCAAGGCGAACGCGGGAGACGAGACCGCGACGCTTCTGATGCTCGATGTTGCCCGATACGTTGGGTACGGCGCGGTCACCATCATCAACGCTTTCAATCCGACACACATCGTTCTTGGAGACATCATCGCGCAAGCCGGCCAGCCGTTGCTCGACGAAGTCACACAAGTCGTGCGCGAACGCACGATCCCCGAAATCGGGCGCAACACCCGAATCACCCTGTCCGCCCTGCCCACCGACGCCACCGTCACCGGCGCCGCCGCCGTGGCCATCACCAATTTTTTGGAACATCCATCGATGTTCTTCGACGTCGCATAGCACGCCGCCCACCAAAGAAAGGAACCACCCATGTCCAAGCCAATCGTCATCGCCCTCGGTGAAATCCTGTGGGATATGCTCCCCACCGGCAAGCGCGCCGGCGGCGCTCCCGTCAACTTCGCCTACCACGCGTCCCAGAACGGCGCGGAAAGCTACGCCATCAGCGCCGTCGGTAACGACGAGCTGGGCGCCGAGCTGCTCAACGATGCGCACAAGGCCGGCATCAACACGCTGGTGCAGACCAACGAATACCCGACCGGCACCGTCGCCGTGGCACTGACCAACGGCATTCCGGAATACACCATCGTGCAGAACGTGGCTTGGGACCACATCGGCTACACCGACGAACTCGCCGAGGCCGTGTCCAAGGCCGACGCCATCTGCTTCGGCACGCTGGGTCTGCGTTCCCAGGAATCGCATGACACCATCATCAAACTGCTCCAGCATGCCAAGGAAGGCGCGCTGAAGTTCTTCGACATCAACCTGCGCGCCAACTTCTACTCCAAGGAGCTGATCGATGAGCTGCTGGGATACGCCAACATCTTCAAGATCAACGACGACGAGCTCATCATGATGCGTGAGATGTTCTCCATTCCGGAAGGCAACGACGAAGAGGCCTGCAAGTGGTTCATGGATCGCTTCGATCTGGAGTACACCATCCTGACCGGCGGCGCGACCTTCAGCACCATCATCGCCAAGGACGGCGAGACCTCCACTCTGCTGACCCCGCATGTCGAGGTGGCCGACACCGTCGGAGCCGGCGATTCCTTCTCCGGCTCCTTCACCGGCAAGATCCTGTCCGGTTCCTCCCTCAAGGAAGCGCATCGCGCGGCCGTGAACACCGCCGCCTACGTGTGCACCAAGGAAGGCGGCTGGCCGGCCTACCCGACCGAAGGCGTTCCGGATTACCTCGCCGCAGCAGCCAAGTAAGCGTATCTTTTCCTTTCATCATCATCACCGATTCCGTATGCCGTCGAACAACGGCATACGGAATCTTTTTTCACCAGTTTTGGGAACTTCCGACAGCACGATGAATCGCCGATAGCATAATTTGGTTTGTCGGATAAACCGTGGTATCTTGAAATGTCTGGCTATAAAGCCGGAAGGTTTGATAATTCAATATTTGGGGATGATCGGTTTCGACGGTGACCTGTTCGTCGCAGGGAAGCGTGCCGAGAACGTAGGGTCCGCTCGTGGATGCCCCCTACAAAAGAATAAGTGCTAAATCTAACCGCACTGAGTTCGCTCTCGCTGCCTGAGCTTCGCGCCAGGATTAACCAGTGGGCAGCCGCTCCGTTCACTCCCCCTCGTCTTTGGGGGGATGTTGAGCGTCGTTTAGAAGACTTGCCTTACCGGCTGAGCCACAGGGCCGGCAAGGGACTTTTACTGTAGATATGCTCGCCATCAGTTGTCTGCGACATCGATGGGGGCAGAAAAACCGCCGCACGGCCAGCAGACTACGCACGTAGAAGACTGAGGGTTCGGTCATCGGACCGGGGTTCGATTCCCCGCATCTCCACGGATTGAAAGCCGCCAGAAATGGCGGCTTTTCCTTTATTTCCAACGGTTTCCGCCACTTTTGCAATTCGCTGCAATTCACCCTTTATCGCGATATTTCTCAAAAACATGGGCAAAATGTGGGCACGAATCATGTGTCAGCAATGACGGCTTTCTGTATTGGTAATCACATTTCTCGTTCGGTGAAACAACGCATGTCGGCAGCAACGCCTCCGTATCATCGAAATAACCGTCCGGCGCCTTCCAATATTACAAGCCGCCGGCCAGCCAACCATCGAAAGGGACGATATCATGGCGAAGCTTACAGAGGAAATGAAGGATTTCATCAGCAGCAATCTCGCTTGGGTGGCCACCATCGGCAAGGATGGACACGCCGATTTGGGGCCGAAAATGAGCACGTTCGTCATCGATGACACTCATATCGGCTATCACGAGCGTACCGCCGGCCAAATGTACCGTAATCTGCTCGACGGCAGCGAACTGGTCATCGCAGTGGCCAATCTTGAGCAGAAGCGAGGTTATCGTTTCCGTGGCAACGTCACTCTGCATTCCGATGATGCGATCTACGATGAGCAGGTCGCCGTGGCCGAACATAACGGCACGAAGAAGCCCATGACCATTCCCGTTCTGGAGATCACGGAGATTCAGGACTTGACGCCAGGGGCGACCGCAGGCAAGACCATCGTCAAGGACTGACGCCCGTTCAACGCATACGGCTAATACCATCCATCCAAACGCGGAAACGCGCTCTGGCCCTCCCTTGGAAAGAAGGTCCAGAGCGCGTTTCATTTTTCTGTCAAGACAAAAAGAGCTAGATCAAAGTACTTCCGCTCCGTCATGCAGTGACGTTGCGCAATAACGCTATTTGATGATCGGTCTCAACGGCGCGGACACGTCCACGTTATGCTTGTCTCCAATCACGTTCGGATCATTGACGATCTTGTCCACCACCGCTTTCTTGAGCTTCAGGTCCGAGGAATCACCCCATACGATCACGCGGTCTCCCCCATTGAGTTCCGTGGTGATGGAATCCTGGGTCGCCGCGGTGACCTTGGTGATGGAATTGCGCATCGATTCCGGCAGTGAGCTGAGAATCTTCAACGCTTCCTTAATAGGACGCCTAGACAGGCTCGCATCGACGTTCTGCACTTCGATGACGGGAATGCCTTCCACGGAAACGCCGCTGACGGAATTGAGCACGCGGCCCTTGCTGTCGACCGCCGTCATATGGTCCTCGCTGGTTTTGAGCATGGCCGCGGGTTTCTGCGCCTTGATCGTCACTTCAAGCGAGTTCGGCAGCTGTTTCTTCGACTTGGCTGACGTGACTCCCGGAATCGCCTTGATCTGCTTCTCCACGGCTCCATCCGAAACCAGGAACAACGATTTTCCGGACTGCTGCCTCGCGATGTCAAGCACCTGCGATTCACTCACCCATTCGTTGGCGCCGACCACGCTGATGTTGCCTGGCTCCAAACGGAACACCGACGAGAAGAGGAACAGCCAGACGACAGCTCCCAAAACCACGGCTACGACAAGACCGATGAGCACGCGCAGGACTATGGCTCGCGCGCCGGCCTGACGACGTTCCTTGAGCCGTTCGCCGAAATCAACCACTTTCGGACGTGTCATGATGCCGATCGTGCCGGTGGTCTCCTGCAGGGTTTTGGAAACCAGGTCCTCGCTTTGCAAACGTCGCGCGTCTACGAAGCCTTCGGCTTTTGAACGGTCCGCGTACCCTTCAATCGACCGTCCTTCGGCATGCTCCGATGAGATGGACCGTCCGGAACGTCGACCGCCCGACTGGTCCGTCTCCTGCACATCCTTGCCGGAACTGATGACCCGTCGAGCCATCAGCCCTCGCAATCCCAACGATGCGCTTCAAGAGCATGCAGGATGACCTCGTCCATCTGCGTGATGTCGCCGGCGCCTACGGTGAAGATGACGTCGCCATGATGCGCGCGCATCACCATCATCTGGGCCGCGGTGTGCATGTCTTCGACGCCACGGATCCAGTCCTTTGCCGGTTCATGCTCAAGCTTGAGCGCCTCGTCCACGATGGTGGCCGGAGTCACGTCGGGGAAATCCTCCTGCTTCTCGCGCGCGGGGAAGATGCCGGTAACGATGACGTCATCGGCCTTGGCAAGCGCCTGCGCGAATTCAGAGCTGAAGAAACGCGTGCGGGAGAACAGGTGCGGCTGGAAGATCACACGGATCTTGGACTGCGGGTAGCGGCGACGGGCCGCATCCAGCAGCGCAGCGATTTCGGTCGGATGATGCGCATAATCATCGACGACCGTCACTTGGCTGACGGTGCCACGGACCTGGAAGCGGCGTGCGGCACCGAGGAACGAGGTGACCGCCGCGGAGGCACGTTCGACGTCCATGCCCAACAGCGCGGCCGCGATAATCGCCGCGGAGGCGTTGCGTGCGTTGTGGATGCCGGGAACGGTAAGCGTCACTGCGATGCGGCGCTCCTCTTCGCCGATCAGTCCGCCCGGAATATGCAGCGTGAAATGTTCGGCTCCGCTTTCGGCGGTTTCGCTTTCCGATTCGATGCGTACCAGCGTGGCACCGTTCAGGTCGCCCAATTCGGCGGCGTTCCGTGTTGAATAGACGATCGTGCGTCCGGCCACGGTGGCGTCAAGCGCACGTAGCACGGCAAGGTTGCCTTCGTCGTCGCCGCACATGATTACGGCTTTGGTGGCGTGTCCGGCATGGTCCACGAATGCGGCCCGATAGTTGTCCTGCGTGCCGTAGTGGTCAAGGTGGTCGGCTTCGGAATTGGTGATGATGGCGATTTGCGGATGGTATTTGGCGAAGCTGCCGTCCGATTCGTCGGCCTCGGCCACCAGCACGTTGCCCTTGCCGGCATGGCCGCCGTCCAAAATGGCACCGTCTTTGCCTTGGATGGAACCGCCGATGGCATAGCTCGGATCGGCGAGTTCGCCTTCTCCGGCGTTCACGAGAATGTGCGCCAGCATGGAGCTGGTCGTGGTCTTGCCGTGGGCGCCGGCCACGGTCACCGCACGTTTCGCGTTCATCAGCAGGGCGAGGATGTCGCTGCGGTGCACGATGCGCTCCCCTGCCTCATGCGCGGCGACGATTTCCGGATTGTCCGGCTTGATGGCGCTGGAGAACACGACGGTGTTCTTGCCTTCGACGTTCTTCGCCTGCTGGCCGAATTCGACGGTGATGCCGAGGCTTTGCAGACGGTCGGTTTTGGCGCTTGGCTCACGGTCCGAACCATCGACCTCGACGCCCTGCTCATGCAGCATTTCAGCGAGCACGCTCATGCCCGCGCCACCGATGCCGATGAAATGCGTGGCACCTAGGTCATGCACCGTCTCTTCAGGTGCGAACGACGCATGGGTTGGGTCAAGAATTATGGTACCGGCTTCACGCTGGTTGTCAGACACGATTGCTCCTCGTAAATTGTTTTCAAGCTCATTTCATTATGGCCGCACCCATGGTCTCCCACGGGGTGCGGCCATGATTGTCCGGCCGGTTAATCAGCTGGCTGATCGATTAGCGCGAGCACGCGCTTCGCCATGACTTCGGCGGCGTCGCGGATGCCGTATTTCCACGCGTTGGCACCGTATCGGGACAGCTTGTCCGGATCGGCGAGCAGTTCCGGCACATGGCCACGGACCCAATCCGGGGTGAAATCGCCATCCACCACCATCAAGCCCCCTTCCGCGTCGACCACGGGCTGCGCGTTGAAACGCTGCTCGCCATTGCCGATCGGCAGAGGCACGTAAATCGCCGGCAGTCCCAAAGCCGTCAGCTCGCTGACCGTGCCGGCTCCGGAACGGCAGATGATCAGATCGGCGCAGGCGAACGCCAGATCGATGCGTTCCAGATAGGGAGCCACACGGTAATCGCCATCCGAAACGTGGTCGGGGCCAAGCTCGCCGAGCACATCCTCTCCGGCGCTTACCGACACCAAGGAACGCACTTCGTCGTCTTTGCCCTTACCGGTCAGATGAATCACCTGGGCGTGCGCAAGCAGGTCCTTGGCGGAAGCGGCCACAGCCCTGTTCACGTTCACCGCACCCAAGGATCCGCCGGTGACGACCACGAGCGGACGGTCCGGATCGACGCCAAGCTGCGCCGCGGCGGCTTTACGAGTGGCGGTACGGTCATGTTCCAGATCGGACGCCAATCGTGCGATTGCCGGACGAAGCGGCAGGCCCACGCGTTCGACTTCGACGCCCCTGCGTGGTTTCAGTCCTGGCTGGGCGTATGCGGCACCGATCATGGACGCCCAACGCGCGCCCAGCTTGTTGGCCATGCCCGCACGTGCGTTCTGTTCGTGAATCGCAATCGGAATGCCCATGCTGTGCGCGGCCGCGTATACGGGTGCGGACGTGTATCCGCCGAAACCGACGACCACTTGGGCCTGATGCCGGGTGAGGATGTCACGTACTTTGGCCTTCTCGGCCTTCCATTTGGCTGGAAACTGCAGCGCAGCCTTATTGGGCCTGCGCGGGAACGGCACTTTTTCAATGGTTTCCAGTTCGAAACCGGCCTGCGGAACCAAATCACGCTCCAGACCGACGGCGGTGCCCACCACCGCGATATCCGCTTCCGGTTCAAGCTCGCGAATCACATGCGCCACGGCGAGCAGAGGATTGACGTGGCCTGCCGTGCCGCCACCGGCAAGAACGATATGCTTCTGATTGCTCATAATCCACGAGCTTAGCCCACCATGCGGCGGCAGGCCACGCGGCATACCGCCGCCGATGCAGATACTTACATTTCGTCTACTTTTCTTTTGCTTGCTTCGCAACTCGCATGACGGGAACCGATTACAATATGCGGTTCTCGGCTTTGACCTGCGGCTGCTCCTTCATCAGGCTGATGGCCACGCCGGCGGCCCCCAGACACATGATAAGAGACGATCCACCTGCTGATACGAACGGCATCGGCACGCCCATGACCGGCAGCAGGCTGACGACGACGCCGATGTTGACAAACGCCTGGCCGACGATCCATACCGCGATGCACACCAACGCCATGGTGATGTACCGGTCGCGGACCTGCACGGCCACCATCAGCATGCACCACGTCATGACGATGAACAGCAGAATCACCATGGCTGCTCCGACGAATCCGGTTTCCTCGCCGATGATGGCGAAGATGAAATCGTTGTGCGCTTCGGGAAGATAGCCCCATTTCTCGCCGGAATTGCCGATGCCGACGCCCAACAAGCCGCCGGATGCGATCGCGTATTTGCCGTGGACCGCCTGATAGCACACGCCCTGCAGGTCGGACGGAGAGCAGGTCCGGTAGGCCGCCATGATGCGGCCGAGTCGGTTGGGGCTGGTCAGAATGAATCCGACGATACCGCATATGCCAAGCAGCGCGGCTCCGGCAAGCCATTTGCCGGGGAATCCGCCAAGCAGCAATGCAATGCCGCCAATTGCGAGAATAATCAAGCCCGTACCAAGATCCTTGCCGGACATGACCAGGCAGAACGCGCACAGATAGCCGAGAATAAGCTTGGAGTACGCGCGGGGCGCGCCGACCTTCTTCACCTGCTTGCGCGCGTTGATCAGCTCGTTCGGCATCCAGATGCATAACGCCAGCTTGACGATTTCCGCGGGCTGCATGGTGAACACGCCCGGAATGCCGATCCATCCTTTGTTGCCGTTGACTTCGACGCCCAATGGCGTCAGTGTGGCGGCCTGCATGACCATGGCGCCAAGCAGGAACCAGAAGCTGATCTTTCGGTAGAAGCTGGCCGGCAGCATCATCGTGATGAATGCTATGACCAGGCCGAACACGCAGTACATGCCCTGTTTCAGCGCCTGCGCCCACGGCGACTGCCCGTTGGCGATCATGTTCACCGAAGAGCTGGAGAACACCATGATCACGCCGAAGATCGTGAGGATGATCACGCATAGGCGGAATCCGTGGAAGCACCATAACGGGTTGGCGAGATTACGCGTTCCGCCGTTCTTCAACGGTTCTCGTGTCTGTGCCGCGGCGCCGTCCGTCATGTTCGGACGGCTTGCGGAAGACGTGATGCTACGGCTGGCCTCAGGCTTCCCCATGCTCATTCACCCAACGCTGAGCCTGCTGCGCGAACTGGTTTCCGCGATCAGCGTACGACTTGAACTGGTCCATGGACGCGCAGGCCGGAGCCATGAGCACCACATCGCCGGATTGCGTGTAGGTGCCGGCAGCATCGATGGCGCGGGCCATGACGGTGTCGTTGTCCGTGGGATCGATGATGGACATGGGAATGTCGGGAGCGCTTGCCTTGAACGCGTCCAGCATTGGCTGCTGGTCCTTGCCGATGATGATGGCCGCCTTGATGGTGTGCGCCTGGTCGGCAACGAGCTGTTCGAAACGGCTTCCTTTGGCAAGTCCGCCGGCGATCCACACCACGGACTTGTCCGCGAAGCTGTTAAGCGACGCCTTGGCCGCATGCGCATTGGTGGCTTTGGAGTCATCCACGAAACGGATGGTGCCACCGTCGGACGTTTTGGCGACGGCGACGGTCTGGATGCGGTGGCCGCCCGGCGTGAACTGCTTGAGCGCGGCCAACGCCTTGTCTTTGTCAGCTCCGAGACCCAACACCAGCGCCAACGCGGTCAGGGCGTCGGCGAGCAGATGCGGGTAGACCGTGCCATCCGGCTCGGTCAGATGCGTGAAATCGGTGACCTTCGCCACTTGGAACGGCTTTCCCGCTTCTCCGCCGGCAATGCCGGACATGTCGACGATCCAGCCATCTTTCACACCGATCTGCCCGTCCTTCGGCTCGGCCAACGTGAAGCCGATCCTGCGGCATTCCGGCGCGGTCTGGGCCGCGAACGCCAATTTGGTGACGCGTTCGTCGTCGGCGTTGTAGACCAGCGCCTTCTTGACGTTGTGGAACACCTTCGCCTTGTCGGCGGCATAGTTCTCGATGCCGCCATGCCAATCGAGATGGTCGTCGGCGATGTTGGTGATCGCCGCGCAGTCGAGTTCCAGAGAATAGGTGAAATGCAGCTGGAACGAGCTCAGTTCGACGCAGAGCACGTCGTTCGCGGGGTCGACGGCGGCATGCGACACGGCTTTGCCGATGTTGCCGACGGCGGGAGCGGCCAGGCCGCATGCGGTCAGCATTTCGGAGGTCATTTCCGTGGTCGAGGTCTTGCCATTGGTGCCGGTGATGCCGATCCACTGCGCCGGCTTGCCGGTGGTGTTGCTGTTCACGCGCAGCTGCCAGGCCAGTTCGACTTCGCTCATGACCGGTATGTTGCGTTTCTGCGCCTCAAGGATGAATGGCGTGCGCGGGTTGAAGACCGGCGAGGTCATCACCATGTCGGTATTGTCCCAATCGATTTGGTCGAAGGAATGCAGGTCGGCGTCCGGCTTCTTCTCATCCACGCCCAGCACTCTGCCGGCACGGGAGCCCAGCACTTCCATCATGCTTTGCCCGGAGACACCGAGACCAGCCACGATTACGGTCTTGCCATCCATATTCATATCCATCACCCTTCAATCGGAAACGTCATTTGCCGTGATAGCACACTCATATTGCGGGCGTAAAGCCGCGCCCGCAATCGTGTCACAGGCCGGAACGGGCCACCCAATCGCCGTAGAACAGCACCAAGGCGATCAGCACGAACAGCATCTCGATCATCCAGAACCGGACCACGACCTTCACTTCCGGCCAGCCCTTCAATTCGAAATGATGATGGATCGGGGCCATCTTGAAAACGCGCTTGTGGGTCATCTTGAAGTAGCCGACCTGGATGATGTCGCTCATGGTCTCGATGACGAACAGACCGCCAAGGATGATCGCCAGGAATTCGGTGTGCGTGGCGATGGACATGGCTGCGAACAGACCGCCAAGCGCCAAGGAGCCGGTGTCTCCCATGAAGATGGAGGCCGGATTGGAGTTGTACCACAGGAAGCCGAAGCAGGCTACGGCCGCGCACGCCGCGATGATGGTCAGGTCAAGAGGATCGGACACCGCATAGGTGAAGCCTGGATGGTCCGAACCCTTGAGGTGGTAGAACTCCCAGAACGCGATGATCGCATAGCCGATGAAGGCGATCATCGAGGAGCCGGCGGCCAAGCCGTCAAGACCGTCGGCCAGATTGATGGCGTTGGTCCATGCGGTCATCAGGAAATTCACCCAGATCACGAACAGCACGATGGCCACGACACGACCGGCGAATTCAAAGCTGAAGAACGGCTTTTCGATGAAGCTCATGCCGGCCTGGGCGCTGGGGAAACCGGATTTGGTCGGCAGAATCAGCGCCAGCACCGCGTATATGGTGGCGAGGATGAACTGTCCGATGAACTTGCCCTTGACGGTCAGTCCCTCGCTCTGCTTCTTGCGGACCTTCGCGAAATCGTCGATGAATCCCAAGAATCCCATCGACAGCATGGCGAACAGCACCAAGACCGCGGACCACGACGGCACCTCTCCCCTGGTGAAGAACCGATACAGTGCCGAGGAGCACCAGCCGAGCACCACCGCGAGGTTGATGACCACGCCGCCAAGCGTCGGCGTGCCGCGCTTGACGAGATGCGACTTCGGGCCATCCTGACGGATGTACTGTCCGTAGTTGAGCTTGTGCACCAACTTAATCAGCAGCGGAGTGCCCACAATCGTCACGACGAGCGACACCATAATGCCGATGATGAGTGAAATCACCTGATCTTCTCCGTTTCAGTCAGCTATGATCGGCACGACGCCGATTCCGTCAGTTTTGCGTCCAACGCTCCGCCAGAGCGCTCAATCCGGACGCGTGGGATCCTTTCAACAACACCACTGTACCCTCATGGTCGGTCGCAAGCCGGGTGACCATTCGGTCGGCCTGTTCGGCATCATGCGCCCATTGCACCATCGTCGGGTCGGCGGCAACCGCCTTGCCGCCCTGCGCCATGGCCTCGGCAAGCGCGTCCAACGCCTCGTCGGAAGTGCTGCCGACCGTCACAAGCGCGTCCGCACCGCCCTCGACGGCGTATCTGCCGACGTCCTCATGCAGGCGATGCTCATCCGGTCCGAGCTCCAACATGGCTCCGAGAACCGCTATTCTGAACGGCTGCTGCTCGGCGCCGGCATGCCAGCGCGACAGACCATCGAGTCCGGCCTTCATGGAATCGGGGTTGGCGTTGAACGAATCGTCGATCAGTGTGAACGACGTTTCGGGCTTGGTGACGGTGGACACCGCCATGCGATGCGGGCTGATGCTCGTCACGTCGGATAGGCCGGAGGCCACAGCGTCAATCGGCATGCCCAACGTCATCGCCACCGTGGCTGCGGCAAGCGCGTTCATGACGTTGTGCTGTCCGCAGATGCCGAGCGTGACGTTGGCGTGCCGGCCTGTCTTGTCTTCCAGTACGAATGACGGATGGTCGAGATCGTCGCAGCGCACGTCGAGCGCGGTCGTGTCCAGTTGCGCGTCTTCTTTCTGCGGCAGGCCGAACCACAGCACATCGGCCGGAGCGATGGCGCTCATCGCGGCCACATGTTCGTCGTTGGCGTTGAGGATGGTCAGGCCGCCCGGCACCAGTCCGCGTACGATTTCCGATTTGGCTTGGGCGATGCGTTCCGCAGAGCCGAATTCTCCCAGATGCGCCACGCCCACCTTGAGCACCACGGCGATGTCCGGCGGAACCAAGGAGGTGAGGTTGGCGATTTCGCCCACGTGATTGGCGCCCATTTCCGCCACCAGGAAACGCGTGCCGGCATTCACCTTGAGCGACGTCAGCGGCAGGCCGATCTCATTGTTGAACGATCCGACCGGAGCGACGGTGTCGCCCATTTTGGACAGCAGCGATTTGAGCAGATCCTTGGTGGTGGTTTTACCGACGGAACCGGTGATGCCGATGACGGTGAACGGCGATTCCAGCGCGCGCCGGCGCTCGATATTATGCTTGGCGAGCGCTCCCAACGCCTTGACGGTGTTTTCTACGACAATCTGCGGCACTTGCGCGCCCGCGATTTCGTGGTCGACCAGTGCGGCCACAGCCCCCTGCGCGCCGACCTTCGGCACGAAATCATGACCGTCGACGCGTTCGCCGGCAATCGCCACGAAAACGGATCCCGGCACGATCTGGCGCGAATCCGTGAAAGCGCTGATGGCCACCGGTTCGTCGGTCGGCACGGTCGTCGGCATCAACCGTCCATCAACCGCCTGCGCGATCTCCGTCAGGCTCATCGGCATCATGGTCGGGCTGCTCACTGTCGTTACTCCTCTAATAGTTGGGTTTGTGTTTGATGTGGAGAATGTTTCGTTCCACGTTTAGTTCAGGTCACGCGAGACGCGTAACGCGCTTTTGATGTTGGCTTTCCTCACGCCGGCGGCCAGCACCATGGCGATGGACAGGGACAGCGAACGGCTGTCCGTCTGGCCGTATGCCGTCGCGGCCTGCGCCGCAAGCAGGTCGGATTCCTGGGTTCGTCCCGCGATGCGGGTCTGTTTGCCGACCGCGCATCCGAATTTTGCGACGAGTTTCGCAACCTCGGCATCGCTCAGCCCGTTGTCATCGCAGGCAAGCACATCGACGCTGACCGATTGCAACGCGTCCTCACGCAGGGTCTCTTCATCCAACGCGAGGATCACAGCGGCTGCGCCGTCTTCGGCGCACACCGCCATGGTACGTTGCACATCGATGGCCGACAGAGGATATTCCAGATTGAGGAAGCGTTCCAATGACTGTGAATCGGACGAGCTGATCACGCCGACGGGGTTGCCCAGCATGTGCAGGAAATCCGCGAGGTTCCTCACTTCGGATTCCACGATCTCCCTGTTCTTCCCCGTGATGGCGAACACGGCCAATGCGTCGGACGGATTGCCGGCCATGTCGCTCACCAGTTTGCCGAGCTGTCCCATGGTGGGTTCGGCGTAGATGAGCGGAATCTGGATGTCGTCGGTTTGACCGCGCAGCGCATGGGGCACGATCGCGCCATATGCTCCCTGCTCCTGAGCCTGCGACAACTGGTGCACGTCCACATCGGCGGACGGGACGAACAGTGCGCCGGGACGCACCGATTCGACATCATCCGCGATGGAAGTGATCGTCACTTCAGCCGCCGACGTCGGATCAAGATCGAAACCGTATCGGCTGGCAAGCAGCCCTAAAGTCATTCGTCTGTTCATGGATTCGCTGACCGCGCTCACCTTTCCGCCCCTCCGTGTCTGAATACGTATTCGCTCACCAATTCACCGGAATAGCATCCGTGCGAGGTGAAGACGCCGGCACTTCATACTTCTGCATAAGGAATTCACCAATCTCCGCGGTGACAGGACCCGCCGTCAAACCGCCGAAGCTGCCTTGGGGGTCTTTGAGCACCACGGTGATTACGAAGCGTGGATTATCCGCGGGAATGATCGTCGAGTAATCGCTGATGATCGAGGTCAGTTGGCCGTTCGCTCCGGCGACTTCTGCTGTGCCTGATTTCGCCGCCATACGATAGCCGTCGACCTTCACGAAAGTGTTGTAGTGTTCAGCAGACGATTCCATGGCGTTGAGCATCTGGCTCGCCACGGATTCGTCGATGACGCGTGTCGCCTCGCCCTTGGACTGCTGCTCTTCGACATGCCCCGCGGTGTCGGTGATGGACTTGATGATGCGTTGCGGCTTTTTGACGCCCTTGTTGGCTATCACCGAAACCGCGTTGGTCAGCTGCATGACGTTCACCGTGTACCCTTGACCGAACAGCACGGTGTTGCGGGTTCGCCTGTCCCAGCTATCCGAGGGGTGCAGCACGCCTTCGGATTCGCCTGGCAGGTTCAGTCCTGTAGCCTGTCCGATACCGAATTTGCTAATGAAGTTGTACCGCTGCTCGTTGGTCATCTTGTCTCCGGCAATGACCATGCCAACGTTCGACGACTGTTCGAGGATGCCGGCGAGCGTCCAATGTTCGTTGCCATGGTCCACCGCGTCCTTATAGATCTGTCCTTCCACGGTCACCGTGTTCGGTACCGTGAATTTGTCATCGATCTTGTGCAATCCCAGTTGCAGCATGCCCGACATGGCCAGCACCTTGCCGATGGAGCCAGGTTCGAAGGTCTCGCTCACCGCCCGGGAGGCGCCCATCTTCGCCTGGTCGCTTCCGGCCTCGGTCGTATCGCTGTCCGCCAAAGCGAGGATGTCGCCCGACTGCACGTCCTGGACCATGGCGATGCCCCAAGCGGAATGGTATTTGTTTTCGCTGTCGCTCAGCACTTTCTCGGTGTACCACTGCACATCCCGGTCGATGGTGAGGGTGACGTCGGATCCGTTGACCGCGTCTTTGGATTCAGTCATGGTTCCGGGGATTTCGACGCCGCTGTTGCCCTGTTGGTACACCTGGTAGCCGTCACGGCCCGTCAATGTCTTGTTTTCCATCTGCTCGATGCCGGCCACGCCCTTGCCGTCGGCGTCGACACCACCCAATAGCGAGCCCATCAAAGTGCCGTTGGAGTACAGACGTTCGTTGCTTAGTTCCGCGTAGACGATGCCGCCGAGGTTCAGCTTGGAGATTTTACGCTTGACCGCAGGCGTCACGTCCTTCTTCAATACCACGTATTGCCCGCTGATCGACAGTTTGGCGCCCAGTTCCGTGGCGTCCATGCCCAATACGGGGGCCAGCAGACGAGCCACGGCTGCGGCTCCCGTCACGCCGACCGGCTTGCCGTTGATCTGGTGGCAGTTGCTGCCGGTCTGTTTGGTGCAGGTGGTCGGTATGAACGCCTGCGCCTGTTCGGGGTTGCCGATGATGGTGTAGCGTTCGACGCTTTGCGCGAGAATCGCGCCATTGGTATCCATGATCTTGCCGCGTCGAGCCTTCAACGTCACGGTGGTGGTACGGCTTTGCGCCGCGGCCTGCGCCATGCCTTTGCCGTTGACCAGTTGAATATTGGCAAGTTGGATAAGGCAGGTGGTGCCCATCAGCGCCAGAACGACGCCGATGGCCATGGTTTTCGTCAACAGGTTCTTGTGGAAGAACGTGTAGATCCTGCGGATAGGGTTCACCGGGTCTTGTCTCCACTTGCGTTTGCCTGATAGCCGTTCAGATCGATGGTCAATGCGCCTTTCTGCGGGACCATGCCCATCTCTTCGGCCTTGCTCGGCAATGAGGCGTCAAGTTCGTCGAGCTTGGCCTGATCGTCCTCGACGTCCTGGGTCAGCTGGGTGATATGCGTTTCGATTTGGCTCGCCTCGAAGGAATTCTGCACCATTTGGGTACGCAGCATCAGTGAGCCCAGCAGGCATACGCCAAGGAACACCGCGGCGATGACCAGGTGCAGCAGCGGCGTGCTGCGGGTCCGCGTCCATGTGATGAGTTGTTCGAAGCCGTGACGGATGCCGTTGCCTTCGACTCTGGTCCCTTTGATGACGTGCAGTTCGGGACGCGTGGTGCCGATGGTCTCGGTCTGGCTTTTGCGGCCGGCCGGAGCCGCATTCGAAGCGATCGTTCTTGGTGCCGCCACTTCAGTCCCTTCTTCCTTGTCTGGTCATGCTTGCGTAATCCGCGCCTTGGTCGAACCGTTTGCGCCATCGTGCGGGAATCGGTCTGGTCAATTCCACCGCGCGCAATCTGACGGACGCCGATCGTGGATTGTTGGCGATTTCCTCCGCGTCCGCCTTGATGGCGCCGCGGGTCAGTTCCTTGAAAAACGGCATCATGTCGGGCGGCACCACGGGCATATCCGCCGGAGCGTCGACCTTAAGCCCTTGGTTCATGAAGGCTTTGACGGTTTTGTCTTCCAACGAGTGGTACGACTCCACCACCAGACGTCCTCCCACGGCAAGGTGGTTGGCGATTTGCGGCAGCGTGCCGGCAAGCTTGTCCAGTTCGCCGTTGACTTCGATGCGCAACGCCTGGAAGACGCGTTTCGCGGGGTTGCCGGCGGGACGGTGGGCCTGCGGCACGACCTCGTCCACCAAACGATTGAGCTGGCCCGACGTGGTCAGCGGCTCGGTTTCACGCCGGCGTACGATTTCCCGTGCGATCTGCTTGGAGAACCGCTCCTCGCCGTATGCGCGGAAGATACGCACCAAATCGGCGAACGAATATTCGGCGAGCACCTGCTCTGCGGTCAGGGGCTGCGTCACGTCCATACGCATGTCGAGCGGCGCGTCATGGGAATAGGAGAAGCCACGTTCCGTCTCATCGATCTGCAGGCTGGACAATCCAAGGTCCATGAACACCGCGTTGACCTTGTCGACGCCTTGGTCGGAAAGCACTTGGGAGAAGTCGTCGAATGCCGCGTGCACGGGCGTGAAACGGTCGGCAAGGCCTTCCATTTCCATGCGTTTCGTGGCGAGCGCGAGCGCCTCGGTGTCCCGGTCGATGCCGATCAGGCGGGCGTTGGGGCTTGCTTTGAGGAACGCTGTGGAATGCCCGGCGAGGCCGAGGGTGCAATCCACCGCGATCGAGCCGGGCTTCGCCAATGCCGGTGCCACCAAGTCCACGCAATCGCGGAGCAGCACCGGCTGATGAATCGTCGTCACGTCTGTCATTAGAACTCCATCGCCGGCAATACGTCATCGGCAATGTCGGAATATCCTTGTTCCTTGTCGGCCAAGTAATCCTCCCATGCCTGTCTGTTCCAAATCTCGGCCCGGGTTCCCACGCCGATCACCACAATGTCGCTGCCCAGATTCGCGTAATCGCGGAGCATCTGCGGCACAAGCACGCGTCCCTGCTTGTCTGGTTCCTGGTCGACCGCGCCGGAAAGGAACACACGCAGGTAGTCGCGTGCCGCCTTGTTTCCCATGGACGTGCGTTGGATCTGCACCGCGATCCGTCTGAATTCCGATTGCGGCAGCAGGTAGACGCATCGTTCCTGGCCTCTTGCCATCACCATGCCGGAGCCCAGTTGGCTGCGGAACTTCGCAGGCAATGCCATACGTCCTTTGGCGTCGATTTTCGGAGTGTAGGTGCCCAGCAGCAATGGCGGCAAGCCCGCCATCATGCCGCCGGATTGAGCCGGGTCATCGTCGGAGACGGGTTCTGTTCCAATGTCATGGACCATTACCGCACCTCCTTTTTGCCCACACTCGGCCCACCAATCCGAGACACTTTCCCCACTCTACCCCACCGCTCACCATTTTTCCCCACGAAAAAGCAAAAATGCCTCAAAATATTGTCGATTTCTCCCCATATTTGAGATTGCGCGTCCGCACCGTACAGTTCCGTCGCTGTCAGACCGTCGCGATTCGCCGCGGTCACTCGCCGCTCGTAGAAGCCTTGGGGTACATTAGAGTGCCTTAAGTTTTTGATGAAGGGACAGCAATGTCGAGTTATTCCGCCCAGTTGCGTGAGGAGCAACAGGCCGTCAGCCGCGCATATGATCGTCTGGACGCGTTGAGGGCGCAGGCTCGGTCGCGTCTCGACACGGTCCGGGCCGCAGGATCGCACGGTTCGCCCACGCAACGCACCGAACGCGATTCCTTCGCCATCATGTACGAGGACCGTCTCACCCAGCTTCGTGCGGTGGAGGATCGTCTGGTTTTCGGCAGGCTCGATGACGTGCATGGCGCGCATCGCTACATTGGGCGTATCGGCCTGTCCGATGAGGATCATGAGCCGATTCTCACCGACTGGCGCGCCGACGCGGCACGCCCGTTCTATGAGGCGACGCCTTCGAATCATGGCGACATCGTCATGCGCCGGCATATCACGTTGAGTTTCAGGGAAGTGGTCGGCGTCGAGGATGAGGTGCTCGACGTGCATTCCGATCAGGTCGGCGAGGCGTCCTCCAATGGCACATTGACCGGCGAGGGTGCTCTGCTTGCGTCGCTTAACGCCAAACGCACCGGCAAGATGACCGACATCGTGGCCACCATCCAGGGCGAGCAGGACCGTATCATCCGTGCGGACCTCAACCAGGCGGTGGTGGTGCAGGGCGGTCCGGGAACCGGCAAGACCGCGGTCGCGTTGCATCGCGCGGCCTACCTGTTGTATACGCATCGTCGCGCGTTGCAGCGTTCCGGAGTGCTGGTGGTCGGCCCCAGCTCGACGTTCCTGCATTACATCGACCAGGTGCTCCCCTCGCTGGGTGAGACGGGTGTGGTCAGCCGTACCATCGCGGATTTGATTCCCGGCATCATCGCCACCGCGCATGACGACCCGTATGCGGCCAAGCTCAAGGGTGAACGCCGTATGGCCAAGGCGATCGCCAATGCCGTGGCGGCTCGTGAACGCGTGCCTTCGCATCTGCCGGTCATCCGCATCAACGGTTTCAACGTGCCGATGGTACGTGCGGATATCGAGCAGGCCATCGCCGATGCCAAGCGCACGCGGCAGCCGCATAACAAGGCGCGCGAGACCTTCGTGCGCGACATGCTGTCGGCCATGCGCAACCGGTACGTCGAACGGCTTGACTACGAGCCGGAGCAGGCCGAGCTTAACGATGTGATGCAGCAGTTGCGTATGAACGACGATTTGCGCAAGACGCTGAACCTCGCATGGCTGCCGATGACCGGCGAATGGTTGGTCGACCAGCTGTTCGCGAAACCGCAGCAATTGCGCCGTTTCGCCCCCTGGCTCGAAGAGCGTGACATCGAGACGCTGACGCGTCCGAAGGGCTCGCCCTTCACCGTCAGCGACGTACCTCTGCTGGATGAGGCCATGGAATTGCTTGGACCGGATCCGAAGGCCGTGGCCAGGCAGAAGGCGTTGGATGCCAAGCGCGCCGAGGAAGAGCAGTTCGCCAAGGACACGCTGGCGCAGGCCGGTATCGGTTCCGGCATCGTCACTTCGCAGATGCTGGTGGACAATATCAATGGTATGGACGCCGAATTAACCGCGCAGCGCGCCGCGGCCGACCGCGAGTGGACGTATGGCCATATCGTGGTGGATGAGGCGCAGGAGCTGACCGCGATGGATTGGCGCATGCTGATCCGTCGTTGTCCGTCGCGCTCGTTCACGATTGTGGGCGACGTGGCGCAGACCTCCGCGTTGGGCGGTACCCGGTCCTGGCGTCGCATGATGGACCCGCTGTTCGGCGAACGCAACTGGCAGCTCAACGAGTTGACGATCAACTACCGCAATCCGAAGGAGGTGTCGCGGCTCGCCAGCGATTTCGCCTCGTCCGAAGGCCTGTACATCTCCACGGTGAACGCCGTGCGTGGCGTCCCGGATTCAGTCAAGCGTCTCACCTTGCGTGACGATAGCCTGATCGGCGACGCCGTCGCGCAGCAGACCGTCGAGTTGGTGCGCGCCTACGTTTCCTCCGACGGTACCGGTCGTGTGGCGATCATCGCGCCGGACGATATGCTCAAGCCGTTGCGCGCACGCGTATACGCACAACTTCAGGATGAGCTCGACCCGAAGGAATTCGACAGGCTCGATGCCCAGAGTTCCTGGGACGAGCAGGTCACCGTATGTTCCACACAGACCGTGAAGGGTCTGGAGTATGATGCCGTGATGGTGGTCCAGCCCGGACGAATCGAGGAGAACGCGCCGTCGCGTATCGTAGCGGCCTCCGATTTGTATGTCGCCATGACGAGGCCCACGCAGCGTCTGCTTATACTGCGGACAAAAGACGACGAAAAGCTGCTCAAGCTATAAGGTAGTAACCATGCCTAAAGCATTGTTACTTGAAAACATCCATCCCGACGCGGCGCAGTCGCTGCGCGACCATGGCTTCGAGGTCGAGTGCCTCAAGGGAGCCCTGAGCGAGGACGAGCTGATTGATGCGTTGGAAGATGTCGACCTGCTCGGCATCCGTTCCAAGACCAGTGTGACCCGCAAGGTCATCGACGCGCGTCCGACGCTCACCGCGGTCGGCTGCTTCTGCATTGGCACCAACCAGGTGGATCTCGAATACGCGGGCAAGAACGGCATCGCCGTCTTCAACGCGCCGTATTCGAATACCCGTTCCGTGGTGGAGCTGGTGATCGGCGACATCATCTGCCTGATGCGCCGCATTCCCGCGCACACCCATCATATGAAGCACGGCATGTGGGATAAGTCCGCCTCCGGCTCCCATGAGGTCCGAGGCAAGACGCTCGGCATCATCGGCTACGGCAACATCGGCTCCCAGCTTTCCGTCGTCGCCGAGGCGCTTGGCATGCGCGTACTGTTCTATGACATTGAAGAGAAGCTCGCCATGGGCAACGCCCACCGTTGCGACACGCTCAACGAATTGCTGGAACAGTCCGATGTGGTCACGCTTCATGTGGATGGACGCAAGTCGAACACGGGATTCTTCGGCGAAGACCAGTTCGAGCATATGAAGCAGGATGCCATCTTCATCAACCTGTCCCGTGGTTTCGTGGCGGATTTGGATGCGTTGAAGAAGCATCTGGATTCCGGCCATCTGTCCGGCGCGGCGGTGGACGTGTTCCCAATCGAACCGAAGAAGACCGGCGACGAGTTCCTGACCGACCTTGCGGACGAGGACAACATGATCCTCACCCCGCATATCGGCGGCTCCACGCTTGAGGCGCAGAAGTCCATCGGACAGTTCGTCTCCCAGCGTCTTGAGGATTATTGGTTCAAGGGTTCCACCATGTTGTCGGTGAATCTGCCGCAGATCACCCTGTCCGACATCAAGTCGAATTTCCGCATCGCCCACCTGCATGCGAATCTTCCGGGTGTGCTGGCACGCGTCAACCGTGTGCTGGGCGAGGACGGCATCAACATCGCCGCCCAGGCCTTGGGCACGGAAGGCGAGATCGGCTATGTGGTCACCGATGTGGCGCAGCGCCCGGACCAGAGGGCTCTCGACCAGCTCGCCTCCATCGAGGGTACGATCCGCATGCGCGTGATCAGCTGAGCACGCAATACGAAACGTTACGATAATGCGGGCGGGGTTCCAACCATCAGGATTGGAACCCCGCCCGCATTATATATGCTGTATTTGCTTACGGATGCGGCACCCGTCTCACGCCATCATTCGGAACTTGCGCCCTTCAGCTCGTCGATGGCCCTTTGGAAGTCCTCCAGATTCTCGAAATTCTGGTAGACGCTGGCGAAGCGCATGTACGCCACCATGTCCAAGTCACGCAGCGGCTTGAGAATCGCCTTGCCGACCTCATCAGATTTGACTTGGGCCAATCCTCGTGAACGAAGATCCTCCTCGACCTTCTGCCCCAGCATCTTCAGATCGTCCTCGTTGATGGGACGGCCCTGGCATGCCTTGCGCACGCCGGAAATCACCTTATTGCGGTCGAATTGCTCGACGTTTCCGGAACGCTTCACGACCAATAGCATGGTCGTCTCCAATGTGGTGAATCGCTTGGAGCATTTCGGGCATTCGCGCCTGCGACGGATGGAGTGACCATCGTCGCTAATACGGGTATCGACCACCTTGGTGTCTGGATTCTGGCAAAACGGGCAATGCATGTTGTCCAGAATAGACTGAGCCCTTGAAATAAGCCACGCTTGGCGGCCCCTACGCCTCATGGGGAACAATGAGGCGCTGCCCCGCATGCAAAGACACCGTATCAAGGTTGTTCAGCCGCATCAGTTCATCCACCGTATCTCCGACATTGCTACCCTCCGGAGTGATGCTCGCCGCATACCTCCACAAGGTGTCGCCGGGTTGCACCGTATACACGACGACAGCGGTGGAATCCGGCGCGGACTGCGCACTTCCGGGCGCGATGAATCCAAAAAGACACCAGGCAAGACCGGCCGCCATGATCGCCATGGCGATTCGATTTGCCACATTTCCGATATTCGCTGCACCGTTCACCACGCCACTCCTTTTCGAACAGCTGTTCTATCGAACGCTTGTTCCAAGCATGGCACATATGTTCGATAAACGCAAACACACCTCGAACAGATGTTTGATTTTATCGGCGTTTCGCGTTATGCTTCTAAGGAACTACGAAAGGAGCCCATCGTGAGCACCATCCCCTTCACGCCCAAGAAGAGTGACGAGCGTCCGGATGAAAGCACGTTGACCGACCGCCAACGCAAGGTGCTTGACGCCATCAAAACGCATTTGGCCAAGCAGGGATTCGCTCCTTCGTTCCGTGAGATTGGTGAGGCCGCAGGGCTTAAAAGCCCGTCATCCGTCAAACACCAGCTTCAGGTTCTTGACGAAAAAGGCTTCATCCGCATGAACGCGAACAAGGGGAGGGCCATCGAAGTGGTGAACCTCAATGACGAGGAGCCGAATGGAAAAGTCGCCCAGGTCATCCCGTTCCCCAGTCAGGACGATGCATGCGGCTCCATCATGGCCTCGCATGACGTTCCACTGGTCGGGCGCATCGCCGCCGGCGTGCCGATCACGGCCGAGCAGCATGTCGATGATGTGATGAGGCTTCCCGAACGGCTTACCGGCACCGGCAATCTGTTCATGCTTGAAGTGCACGGTGATTCCATGATCGACGCCGCCATTTGCGATGGTGATTTCGTGGTGGTCCGCGAGCAGAACAGCGCGGAGAATGGCGATATCGTCGCCGCATTGCTGGATGACGAGGCCACGGTCAAGACGTTCCGCAAGGATCACGGCCATGTCTGGCTGATTCCGCACAATCCGGCCTACTCCCCCATCGACGGCACGCATGCCGAGATCATGGGCAAGGTCGTCACCGTGCTGCGCAAGATCTGATTGCTTTCACACGTTAAACGGCAAAGGGCGTCGAACATACCATTTTGAGGCATGTCCGACGCCCTTTGCCATACCCTTTGCCATACCGCGCGGTTGTGCATTCACCTTGCGAATCCATCAAGAATGAACGCGAGGGCATTTCAAAATGTCGTCGCATTCTTGAAGTTCGGGAGCACGGTTCAGGAATGCAGTTCCTTGCGGCTGTCCGAATCGTATCCTTCAGGTTCAAGCTGGAAGGTGGTGTGCGGCACGGATACGGGGAAGTGCTCACGCAGGCAGTTCTGCAATTGGGAGAGGATGTCGGCGGCATCATCCATGGTCAGCCCGCGCTCCACTACCACATGGGCCATGACGACGGGCATGCCGGTAGAGACGGTGCTGGCGTGCAGGTCGTGCACGGCCACCACGTGCGGCACCTGCTCAAGATGTTCGCGCACCTCGTCCAGATCGAGTTCCTGTGGGGTTTCCTCCAGCAGCACGCGCACGGCGTTGCGCAGCAGCACGAACGCCCGGGGGATCATCATCAATGCGATGATGCCGCCCGCGACGGCATCGAAGCCGGCCCAGCCCGTTGAGATCAGCACGATGGCTGAAACGATCACGGCCACGGACCCCAATGCGTCGTTCATGACTTCGAGGAACGCGGCTTTCATGTTCATGTTGTCCTCGCTTTGCCCCGCGAGGATGAAGATCGAACCGACGTTGGCGGCAAGGCCGAGTATGCCCATGAACAGCAGCAACCGCACGTCGTGCACTTCGTCGGCGGCTCCGCCGAACAGCCTCATGCCGGCTTCGACGAGCGCGTAGATGCCGACGATCAGGAGCACGAGCGCGCCGACCGCGGCGGTGAGCACTTCGAGTCGCGCCCATCCCCAGGTGCGTTTGTTGCTGGGTTTGCGTTGCATGAGCACCGCGGTGACGGTGGAGGCGATCAGCACCGACATGTCGGTGAGCATGTGGCCGGCGTCGACCAGCAGCGCCAGCGATCCGGTGACGATGGCGCTGACCACTTCGGCGATGAACACCGTGGAAGTCAGCCCCAATGACATCATGAGTCTTTTCTGGTGTTCGGCCCCGCTTGCGGCGGTCGTAGCGTCCACACCCGCATGGTTGTGTGCCATGATGGGTTTCCTTTCGTCGTCTTTGGTTCGATCCGCGGCTATTGAAACCGCTTCTCAATACCATTTTCATTCGTCTCAAAACGCAGGAAACCCCAGCCCGAAGGCTGGGGTTTCCAAGTTCTGCTGACAGTCTAGCGGCTCACCGCTCCCCTGTCAATAAAGTCAAACCGTCAATTAAAAACCGAACTGGGCGGCGGTTTCCTTCAGCGTCTCCGCGGAGCGCTTCAGGGCCGCGAGCTCACGGTCGGACACCGGGGTGTTGATGGCGGTATTGACGCCGGAACGGTTGAGCAGGGTCGGCACGGACATGCACACGTCGGAGATGCCGTGGAAGTCGTGCAGCATGGAGCTGACCGGCAGGATGCGGTTGGAGTCGCGCATGACGGCTTCGATGATGTCCACGCCGGACATGCCGATGGCGTAGTTGGTAGCGCCCTTGCCGTTGATGATCTTGTAGGCGGCGTTCTTGACTTCCTGGTGGATCTGCTCACGCACTTCGGCGTCCAGCGGATCGTGGCCCGGCAGCGGGGTCCAGTCGCACATCGGGACGCCGCCGATGGTGGCGGAGGCCCACAGCGGGACTTCGGAATCACCGTGTTCGCCGGCGATGTAGGCGTGCACGTTCTTGACGTTGACGCCGGTCTGCTGCGCGATCAGGAAGCGCAGACGGGCGGAGTCGAGGTTGGTACCGGAGCCGAAGACCTGGTTGGCCGGCAGGCCGGAGATCTTCTGGGCCACGTGGGTGGCGATGTCGACCGGGTTGGTGATGAGCATGTAGATGGCGTTCGGAGCGACCTTCACGAGGCCCGGAATGATAGCCTTGAGGATGTTGATGGTGGCACCGACCAGCTCGAGGCGGGACTGGCCCGGCTTCTGGCGCGGGCCTGCGGTGATGACGATCATGTCGGCGTCACGGCAGATCTCCGGATCGTCGGAGCCGTCGATGGTCACGGTCGGATAGAAGCTGGAGCCGTGCTGCATGTCGAGCACTTCGGCCTCGACGCGTTCCTTGGCGATGTCTTCGAGCACGATCTCACGTGCGACGCCACGCTGAGCAGCAGCGAAAGCGAGAGTGGAGCCGACTGCGCCGGCACCGATGATAGCGAGCTTTGTGGGCTTGATTGGTGAATCCACCATGTGCTTTACCTCTCTTTGAGCAAGAAGAACGTCCCGCGTTGTGGCAGGGTATTTTCTTTCGATTTCAACCCTACTTTATCCATACAGCATGACGTTTCGCCGTGAATCCGCATGATTTGCAACCACTGAAAAGTGATTTTCGTCACAGCTTTTGTGAGCGCTCACATACACTGCGCCCGTTGAAATGCAGCTGTTGCAATCCGTTGCAGCGTTTGCACGGCCGCTCCGGCAAACGTCATCGGGAACGGCTTGCGCGGAAGCTCAGTCGATGGCCTGCTCCACGATCTGCGCGGCCAGCTGGTCGTCGACCTCCGCTTCGAGCATCATGCCGTCGTCGCGGTATTCGACGTTGATCACCTTGCCGTATTCGCGCACGCGGGACATGAGCGAGCCGGCTGTGTACGGCAGCAGCGCCTCGACGTGCACGTTCGGCGTGGGCAGCATCGATTCCACGTGCTCGCGCAGTGCGTCGACGCCCTCCCCTGAAAACGCGGAGACGATGTGCGCTTCCGGCATCAGCGCCTCGATACGTTCGCGTGCGGCCTCGTCCATACGGTCGGCTTTGTTGAACGCCACGATCGTGGGGATCGTCTCGACGCCGTCGATGTCGGAAAGCACGTCATTGACCGCGTCGATTTGGGAGAACGGGTCGGGGTGCGAACCGTCGACCACGTGCACGATCAGGTCGGCGTCGGCGACTTCCTCCAACGTGGATTTGAACGCTTCGATGAGCTGCGTTGGCAGGCGGCGCACGAAACCGACGGTGTCCACATACGCGTACAGTCGCCCGTCCTTGGCTTTCGCACGGCGTACGGCGGTATCCAAAGTGGCGAACAGCGCGTTCTCCACCAGTTCCGCGGAACCGGTCAGCCGGTTGGTCAACGACGATTTGCCGGCGTTCGTATAGCCGACCACGGCGACGGTCGGCAGGCCGAAGCGACGGCGGGCACCACGTTTGACGTCACGCGCGGGCGCCATCTGTGCGATCTGCCGGCGTAGTTTGGCGATTCTGCTGCGGATCACGCGGCGGTCCATCTCGATTTTCGTCTCGCCCGGACCACGGGAGCCAATGCCGGCGTCGCCCGCCGCGCGGCCGCCCGCCTGCCGCGACAGCGATCCACCCCAGCCGCGCAGTCGCGGCAGCATGTATTCGAGCTGCGCCAGCTCGACCTGCGCCTTGCCTTCGCGCGACGTCGCATGCTGGGCGAAAATGTCGAGGATGACAGCGGTACGATCCACCACCTTCACCTTGGTGGCATCCTCCAACGCGCGGCGTTGGCTCGGCGGCAGGTCATCGTCAACGATGATGGTATCCGCCTCGTCCTGCGCCACGATGCCAGCCAATTCGCGGGCCTTGCCGGAACCGACGTACGTGGCCGCGTCCGGCTTGACACGATGCTGCAGCAGACCGTCGCACACCACGGCGCCCGCGGTCTCGGCAAGCGCGGCGAGTTCCCTGAGCGATTCCTCGGCGGCGCCTTGCGTGGTCTCCCGACTGGACCATACGCCGACCAACACGACACGCTCGAGTCGCACTTTGCGGTATTCGACTTCGGTGACGTCCTGCATCTCGCCGAGACCGGCGACATGCTTCAACGCGTTGCGTGACTCGCGTTCCTTCCACTGCTCGTCATGGGTTTCATGGAGGCGCTCACCGCCTGCGGTATCAAGCAGCACCTCGGATTGGTCGGCGAGCACGCCCGTGACGTCGTTGGCGGTCATACTCTGCTCGATATCGTTGTCTTGGCTCAATGGCACCTCTCACGGTTGAACTATGGTGTCTTTATTATCATCATTCTCTAGAGACATGGGCATCCATGCTTTCGCCACGTGGACGGGCGCGGCGAAAAACACCATGGATTGCCGCAGACGAGCGTTTGCAAGGAGATCGGACATGGCACAGGCCGAACAGTATTTCGCGGCGGAGCCGCAGTCGAAGGACGTGCGCAAAACACTGCACGTCACGTTGCGCGGCAACGAGGCGGACGTGGAGGTGTCAAACGGCGTGTTCTCCGGCAACCGCGTGGATTTGGGCACGTCGGTGCTGCTGCGTCAGGCGCCGGAACCTCCCGAGGAGGGCACGTTCCTCGACCTGGGCTGCGGTTGGGGGCCAATCGCGTTGGCGTTGGGCTTCGCTTCGCCGAAGGCGGACATCTGGGCGTTGGACGTCAATGAGCGCGCGCTCGAACTGACCCGGCGCAACGCCGAGCTCAACGGCATGGGCAACATCCACGCGGCCACGGCCGACGGCATTCCCGCGGAGACGACGTTCGACCTGATCTGGTCGAATCCGCCGATTCGCGTCGGCAAGGAAGTCCTGCACACGCTGCTCATGACATGGCTTCCGCGGCTGAACGCGGGAGGCGCAGCATATCTGGTGGTGCAGAAGAATCTGGGTTCCGATTCGCTGATCCCGTGGCTCGCCACGCAGCTCGGCGACGGATATGAGGTAAGCAAGTACGCGAGTTCGAAAGGCTTCCGCGTCATCGAGGTTATGAAGGCATGAAATTCGAATATCCCTCCCAACTGCCGGTTTCCACGGCGCGCGACGACATCGCCGAAGCGGTCAGAGCAAGCCAGGTGGTGATCATTTCCGGACAGACGGGTTCCGGTAAGACCACACAGCTACCGAAGATCCTGCTTGAGCTGGGCCGCGGCTCGCATGGCAGGCAGATCGTGCACACGCAGCCGCGCAGGCTCGCCGCACGTACCGTCGCCGAGCGAATCGCCAGCGAAATGGGCGTGAAGCTGGGCGAGGAAGTCGGCTATCAGGTGCGGTTCACCGACGAAAGCTCGCCGAAGACACGACTGCGCGTCGTGACCGACGGTATCCTGCTGGCGCAGATCCAACGCGATCCCAAGCTCATGCAGTACGACACGATCGTCATCGACGAGGCGCATGAGCGCAGCCTGAACATCGATTTCCTGCTCGGCTATCTGACCGCGTTGCTGCCGAAACGACGCGATCTGAAGCTCGTCATCACGTCCGCCACCATCGATTCGGTGAAGTTCCAGGAGCATTTCGAACACGCGCTGCATACGAAAGTGCCGGTGATCGAAGTGTCGGGACGCACGTATCCGGTGCAGGTCGTGTATGAGCCGTTGGGCACCGCGCCGGCGCTGATGCGTTCGGTGCCGGGTTTCGAAACGGGCGCGATGCCCGGCGACGCGGATTACGAGGCGCTGTCGGCCGCGCCGGATGGCAGGGACGGCCGTGATTCGCGCGACACGAACGTGGACATGCCCACCGCGGTGGCGCGCGCCTGCGCCGAATTGGTGATCCATTCCACGCACGACCGTGGTCCGCGCGACATTCTCGTGTTCGCTTCCGGCGAGCGCGACATCCACGATTTCGAGAACGCGCTGCGCCGCCATTACGGTCCGCGCGCGGCGGATATGCGCAGGCCGGATGCGATCGAGATCGTGCCGTTGTTCGCACGGTTGTCTTCGAAGGAACAGCATAAGGTGTTCGAACCGCATACGCATCAGCGTATTGTGATCGCCACGAATGTCGCCGAAACGTCGCTGACGGTGCCGGGCATCCGCTATGTGGTCGATCCGGGCACGGCGCGTATCTCCCGCTATTCGAAGACGGCGAAGGTGCAGCGTCTGCCTATCGAGCCGATCAGCCAGGCGAGCGCGAACCAGCGTTCGGGCCGTTGCGGCCGTATCGCCGACGGCATTGCGATCCGCTTGTATTCGCGTGAGGATTTCGAGACGCGTCCCGAATTCACGGAGCCGGAGATTCTGCGCACGTCCCTGGGCGCGGTCGTGCTGCACATGCTGTCGGTGGGTGTGGCGCGTACGGCGAAGGATGTGACGGATTTCGGTTTCATCGATCCGCCGGATATGAAGGCCGTGTCGGATGGTTTCAACGAGCTGACCGAGCTGAAGGCCGTGGCGCGCAAGCATGGCGAGGTGGTGTTGACGCATACCGGCCGTCTGCTGGCACGTATTCCGATCGACGTGCGTTTGGGCCGTATGGTCATCGAAGCCGCGAAGTCGACCACGCCGAACACTCTGGCGGCGGTGCTGGTAGTAGTCGCGTTCCTGAGCCTGCAGGATCCGCGCGAACGTCCCGATGAGAACCGTGAGGAGGCGGACCGCATCCACAACCGGTATGCGGACCCGACCAGTGACTTCCTGACCGCGTTGAACCTGTGGGACCGCGTGTTCCAAGCTGATGGCGAACCAAGCAATTCCGCACTGCGCCGCATCTGCAAGACCGAGTACTTGAGTTGGCTGCGCATGCGCCAATGGAAGGATCTGGTCGCCCAGCTGCGCGAAATGTGCCGGGAGTTCACATTCAAGCTCGGCGAGCCGATTCCCGTGTCCCGCCCACCGTTGGAAATCCGCCAGCTACCGCTCAACCAGCAGGCAGCGCATTCGCTGTGCTGCTCATGGGACGCGCAGGGCATCCACACGTCCATGCTTTCCGGCCTGCTGTCCATGATGGGCATGCAGATCGTGCGCGAGCCGAAGGCTTCCGATTTCGCCGGGCTCAAGGGAGCGGCACGGGCACGCGCGATGAAACGTGCGCAGAAGATGGCGAAGAACGACTATCAGGGCGCGCGCGGCACGCATTTCGCCCTGTTCCCCGCCTCCGCCGTAGCCAAGTCGACCCCGCAATGGGTGATGAGCACCGAACTGGTGGAGACAAGCCGGCTGTGGGCGCGGTACTCCGCCCAGATCGACCCCGCATGGGCCGAACCGCTCGCCGGAGCGCTCACCCGCACCACCTACGCCGACCCGCACTGGTCCGGTTCGCGCGGCTCGGCCGTGGCGAGCGCGAAGGTGCTCCTGTACGGCCTGCCGATCGTGCAGGACCGCACCGTGCAGTGGGGGCGCATCAATCCGCTTGAGGCGCGCGATTTCCTCATCCGGCAGGGTCTGGTGGAGGGTGACATCCAGCAACGGTTCTCCTATGATGATTTCGTCACCAGGAACCGGGACATCCTCGAGGATGCAGCCGATGATGCGAGCCGCACCCGCCAGGTGGCGCAGACCGTCGGTGACGAGGATCTGTTCGACTTCTACAACGCCATCATCCCCAACACCGTCACCAGCGTGGCCGATTTGGCGAAATGGTGGAAGACGAAGCACGACGAGCAGCCCGATCTGCTGGATTTCGATCCGGACAAGGTGGAGCGTCTCGCCGGCTCCGATTCGGTGTCCTTGGACGACTATCCCGACCATTGGCATACGCTCGGCACCGACGGCTCCCCCATCGATCTAAGGTTGAGCTACATCTACGACCCGCACGACCCAAACGACGGCGTCACCGTGCATGTGCCGTTGAAAGCATTGTCTCGACTGACTCCGGAACAGTTCTCGTGGAATGTGCCGGGATTGTTGGACGAGCTAATCGTCGGCATGATCAAGTCGCTGCCGAAAACGTTGCGCGTGCAGTTCGTGCCCGCTCCGGACACGGCACGCAAAATCCGCGCCTGGATCGACGAACGCTATCCCGACCTGCCGGGCTCCGGCAGCCAGCAGAAGCCTAACATCGCCCCCGAAAACGAGGATGGCATGGCCGCATGGCCCGACCTGCCGCACGTGTTCACGCAGGCGGCCATCAGTATCGTCGGCGCGCAAATCCACCCGGAAGTCCTCACCGGCGAACTATGGAACAAGCTCGCGCCATACCTGCGCATGACCTTCGCCGTGGAACAGCAGCTGCCGCCCAACCGCAAGAACCAGCACGGCAGACGGCACGCGCGAGGATCCGTCAAAACGCTCGGCACCGGCAAATCACTCGTCGAGCTGCAACGCAGATTCGCCGAACAAGCCAAAGCCTCCGCACGCCACATGGTCGAGAAACAAGCCCGAAACGCAGGAGACCAAGGCAAGTTCGTTGAACAAGCCAACCTGCTCAACAAAGCGGGAGCGACCACCGAAGCACGCGCCACCATGCTCTGGCAAGGCGCGCTCGACACGCTGCGCCTGCCCGGTGAACGCATCTCCTCACGCTGGCTCGGCACGGAAGCGCTCATGCTCGCCTCTGCCCCCTACAAGTCCACGAAGGAACTCACCGAAGACCTGCAGCTGGCAGCCGTCAAACGACTCCTGCCCAACGTCGACCAGCTGCCCGACGACGAAGCGCTCGCCAACGCGGTGCTCGATGTGCGCGAAGTGTACGAGGACACCGTGTATGCGGTGGCGCATGACGTGATCGCCATACTGAAACGGTATGCGGAAGTCGACAAGGCGGTATCCGGCAAAGCCGACCTGCCCCTGCTGAGCGTGCTGCAGTCGATCCGCGAGCACATCGCCACGCTCGTCTTCCCCGGATTCATCGGCAAGACGCCACCGGACGCATTGCCGTCCATCGAACGATACCTGCACGCCGACCTGCTGCGCCTCACCAAGGCGAAAAACGACAAGAACCGCGACGTGCGATGGGCTTGGGAAGCCGACGAAGCCAAACAACTTGCCGACAAGGCCGTGGCGAAAGCACAACGTGAACCAGCCGGCCCACGCCATGAAACACTCATGAAACAGGCCGAGACCGTACGCTGGATGCTCGAGGAATTCTACGTATCCCTTTGGGCGCAGGAACTCGGCACGCCGAAACCGATCAGCCTGCAACGCATCAAAAAGGCCATCGCCTAGCCACCGACCAAACAACCCAACGGATTGTTCCGTTTCTTCAAACCAGTCAACGCTTCTTGAAGAAACGGAACAACTGCGATTCCCGAATCAACAACCCCGCAAACAGGCTCGCCACCATCACACCGGCGAACACAGCCAACGGCGTACGCACCGCAGCCGCCAACACCGCCACCCAATCGGACCGGCTCATCCGCACCGCATACGCCAGCAACAACGCACACGAAGCAAACGTAGCCAGCCCGGCCCAAACACCGGTCTCCACACCAATACCCAGCAACTGCGCACCCTTCGACTGCCCCGAATGCAATGCACCCGCATACTCCAACCTACGCCGGCGCACACCAAACACACCAACCAACACGCCAATCGCCAACCCCACCCACGGCATCCACCGCGTCGAACGATTCACATACGACGCACGCGCGTCATAATGCGCATCAAACCCCTTATTCACCTGCGTCACACCCGCATTCGACGAGCCGGAACCCGCCACCAACGTGGCATACAGCAGATTCTCCGTCTGCCCATCAACCGGCCACTGCTTGACCCAGCATTCATCAAACGTCGAAGCGCTCGCCGACACCGGCACGATGAACGCGTATGCGAAGCGTGTGTCACGTCCATCGTTCGGCCAGTCGAACACACCCGCCACACGCATGGTGCCTTCGCGTGTCCGCAATGCGCTGCCCACGGCAAGCCCGAAGTCCTTGGCCACGTCGCGCGGCACCCATACGCCGGACACGTCGGCCTTGGCGTTGCCGGCGATCAGCCGGATCATACCGGGTGTCACGTCATACGATGAGATGTCCTTGCCGGGTGTCGCGAGTGGCACGACCTGTTTGCCGGCACGCATCGCGCCAGCCAAGGTGCCCGTCATTCCATCGCCAGCGTCGGACAACCGGTCGCATGCGGTGCCATCCACCGTTCCACCGACGATGGCGTTGACGTCAGCGTAAGCGTTGATGCGCTGCACGGCCTGCGATTCCAAGTCGATCACGGTCATCGCCTCATATCCGCCCAGCAGCGTTCCAGAGAGCAGCACGGCGAGAAACATGGCGAACGCGCGGCTCACGCCCGAGCCGATGTTGCGCAGCGCTTCGGAAAGCACCGATCCAAGTCTCATATACGCTCCCTTATTGGCGGTTTCATGCGGTTTTCACACTGTTTGGCGAAGTTCAACGGTTTCTTGCGATTCATCCGCCGACTATTTGCAAACCAGCCCGTTGAGCCCGCTGCCGATTTCGACGTTGGTGATCGCGGACGCGTCGGCATCCTGTACCTGCACCAGACTCACGCCCAGCTCGCTGCCCACAATCGTCACCTTCGCCGGCGTATTGGATGTGTTGCGGGATTTCGGTACGATGCAGCCGCTGCTGCCGTCGATGCCGAACACCGCTCCCGCCGGCACGCGCAGCACCTGTAATGGTTCCTTTAATGCCACGGTGGCGTCGAGACCGGCTTTTTTGGTCTGCATGTCCATGGACTGGAACGTCTCGCTTGCCGACACGTTGCGCAGGAATTCGGCGTCGGTGATTTCCGTGCTATCGGCCGGCAATATCCCATTGACGCCATACATGCCTATAGTGCGATCCTGCCCTACCGCCGTGCCGTTTTTCACGGTGAGTTTCGTCAATGCTCCCGGTATTTTCCCGATTGCCATGCCGCCCGTCACCATGGAACCGGTGGTGGCCGTCCACTCGTCGACCGCGGCTGCGTTTTCAGGAATCCACATGGTGTCGGCGAGCGCGAGCGTGCCGTCGGAGGGGTTGCCGTTGTCGTTCATGAGTTGCCGCCAGCCGTCGGATGTGGCCCACCAGTAGGTGTCGGAACCGGCCACGCTGTTGTATCCGAGTCGGCTCAGCTCGTTGTTCAGTGCGAGCACGTCGTCGCCCTTGTCTCCGGTTTTGAGGTCGCGGTATAGGGGTGTGGCGGTGTTCAAGGCCACAATCACGCGGTCGTTGACCTTGTATGCGCCTTTGCCGGAGGCGAGTCCGTCTGCGGACCAGTCGGCGGTGACGGTGCCGTTGGCGTTGCCGAGAAGATTGCGTTCGGTGGAGATGGTGGGCACGACCGTCACCTGCTGGCTACCGGAGTATTCCTGCACGCTGGCCGGCGCGGTGGTCGTCTCCCCTGCCGAGCCGAGCAATGCCGGCGCGCGATCCGGCAGGAGCAGCGCGCATGCTCCCACGGACACGCAGATGGCGGTTGCCACGGCGAGCAGGCTCCAAGCCCATGCGAGCCGTCCGCGTCCGGCACCGTTCGTCACGGCTGTGGCGTTATGTTTCTTTCCCATGAGTCGATGCCTTTCTATTCGTCTATTTTTCCAATTCCGGGTCTTGCGATTTGCTGCCGCCTGGCGCGTAGTCGGCGAGGTCGAGCACACGGTCGCAGGCGTCGCGGGTGTCGGGATCGTGTGTGGCCACGAGCACGATCATGCCTTGGCCGGAAAGGTTGTTCAGCACATGGCTGACGGAATGCGCGGTGCGCGTGTCCAATTGGGCGGTAGGCTCGTCCACGAGCAGCATGTCGGGTTTGGAGCAGACGGCGCGCGCCAGCATGAGACGTTGCGCCTCGCCGCCGGAGAGGTCGGAGAACCGGCGGTCGGCCGCGTATTCGAGGTCGAATAGCCCCATGGCTTCCAAGGCTTTGGGCTCGGCTTCCTTGCGCCGCATGCCTTTGGCGAGCAGCGGGAACACCACGTGGTCGAGCGCGGTGCGTTCCGCCACACCGTACGGGTTTTGGAACACCCATCCCACACGGTTCACGCCTTCACGGGTCACGGTCCCGGCATATGGTTTCTCCCAACCGGCGAGAATCGACAGCAATGTCGATTTGCCGCAACCGGATGGTCCGCATACCGCGATGGTGGAGCCAGGTTCCGCCACGAAATCAAGATGCTCGAACAGCAGGTCGGTCCCCGGGAACCGGTGGGCCAGCCCTTCCACGACCACTCGCATATGAGCTCCTTCGCGCATCAGACTACTTCAGCGGATACCAGACCGTCTCATCCGAGGCGGCCACATTCACTCCGGCCGTCACCAAGCAGGTCAGCGCCTTCCTGTTATCGCGCAGTCCTGCGCTTTCTCCGGATTCCAAGTCCTTCTCCAGCTTATCGGCGGTGTAGTCTTTGGGCTTTATGCCTTCCTTGCGCAGGCAGTCGGCCGCAACCTCCTTGTCGTCGAGCAGCAGCTTCGGATTGCCCAGCTGAAGCCTGTACACGGTGTTGATATCCGTGACATGCAGCATACTGCAGGATGTCAGATCGTCATTGAGTTTGCGGATCGCCTCTTTGCTGGCGTCATCGGTGTTGTACGAGGGCAGAGCGTAAATGCCGTTGTCGTACTTGTCGAACGTCGGCTCGGCATAGCCTTTGTCTATGATGCACTGCTTGTAATCCGCCCATGCGCGTTCGTAGTCGGCTTGGCTGACTTTTCCGCCTGAAGCGGCCTTCTCCAGCGCGGACTTCTGCTGATCGGATATTTTGCCGCCGTCGGAATCCAACAACGATCGCGCATAATCCTTCAGCGACGACGCGATTCGTTCACCCTGTTGCGATGATTGACCCTGCTGGGATTGACGCTCCCGTCGCGAGCTTTCTTTCAGTGCCCCGCAGCCCGTGCAGCCGACAAGCAAAGCGAGACAGCATATGACGGCAATAGCTTTGCCACGCATGCCCGTTTTCCTCGACATCGTCATCAGCCCCCTCACAAACGACGCAGCCGTCAGGCCGCCATGGCCCGCTTTACCCCTATTCTATACCCCCAAGACTTGCCTCCATGCGCGGCATACCCAATATGGGTATGCGGAACCAGGTGTTCCCAGCATCATCCACCGGCTCTTTGCATTTACCCCGTTCTCCGCGCCGGAAAGCCATCAGTCAAACGGAATGCGCGCGTGGAACATCCATATGCCGTTCTCGCAATCGGCGGAAAGCCGTCCTCCGATATGTTCGATTTCAGCCGCGAACTGCCTGAGACCATGGCCACCGGGTAGGGTGCCGGAATGCCGGGCACCCATATCATTCACTTCGGTGATCTCCAAGGAATGCGTCTTCACTAGAACCGACACCTCGTACTTGCTTCCGGAAGATGCATGACGCGAAATGTTCGCGTATACCTCGCCAATCAACCGGCCGATCACATCCTTATGATAGGCATACGGACGCACACACGGGACCAGAAATAGGCGAGACCGGTCAGCATAATCTGCATGACGGTAAACATCAATGCCATTGGCGAACCGGGGTGGCACACCGCCTCATAAACCATCAGAAGTTCGCACGTCATGATGCCCGTAAAACGCAACGGATGCTTGATTCGCGGCATATCCGACAACCGGAACGCTCCGTTCTTTTCGGTCATGTCAGCGCCCGTTCCCACGTTTCAGCCATGTGATGATGGCTTGCCGTTGCGTACGGCAGTTCAGTCGTTTGACGATGTTCTGCATGTGCTTGCGCACGGTGGCGATGGATATGCCGAGCCGTTCGGCTATCTCGCCATCCGTCAGATACTCGTTCGCGCACAGATTCATGATGGTTTCCTGCATGTTGGTGAGCGTGGACTCCGCTTGAGTATCGCATTTCAGCTTCGCATAAGCCGCCATCGGAGTTTCAAAACCGGGCAGGAAACATCCTGAAAGGACACGGGAGACGGCTTGTTCGAGCTGCGTCTCGCCACCTTTACCGACAAGCCCCTGCGCGCCAGCCGCCGCCAGCGGCACGCGATACCGGTTCAGACTGAAGCTGGTCATGCCGAGAATCGGCGTGGAACAGTCCATCAACCGCATGCGACGGCAGACTTCCGGGCCTTGCATACCTTCCAACGACATATCAAGCAGCACAAGAGCATATTGGTCGGCATTTGATGCAAACAATTCCAAAGCCTCAACGCCGCTGGTAGCCGAATCGACGATACCCACCGCCGGAAGAATCCGCTTGAATAGGTCAGTCAGCGCCTCGATGACGATTTTGTCATCGTCAACAAGCAATATCTTCGGACCACCAACCGTTTTCCCTGTCATGGTACAACGCTCCTTCCCCCGGAAAACATCCCCTTACCGCAATACAATACATCATTTCATCACCGCCCCTTACTCATATTGAGTGCATCGTTCGCAATAACCCCGTAAAACAACTCATATCATATGAATCACCGGGCCAAGGCGGTTCGATATGATGATGAAAGGTGGACGATGATGTCCTGGATGAAACAGAATAAATTGGTGAAAACGATCTCCGCATCAGTACTGGCTGTCGGCATCTGCTTTGGCACCACTGCCGTAGCGAGTGCCACATGCCAATACCCTGTCAGCGGAGGCTCGTATAGCGAAGGCACTTATCATGTTGAATGGAGCGTGCAGCCAAAAAGCTCGTACGTAAAAACGTACACTGATTACCACGACCAGTACTGCTACGCGCAACAAGATAGTTCACAAAATTATCAGAGGGTTTATGTTGGTAAAGGTCGCACATGCACCGCAAGCGTTAAGGGCAACTCAACTGATACCAGATATGATTACGTAGAATACTACCAATACTCGTGAGGCTCTCCTAGATTGTCAAAGATACAAACAAAGCAGAGGTATATGACAAACTTTTCGATGAGTTGCCGCTGCATGGCCATCGGTCTGACGGTAGTATTACTTTTGTCCGGATGCTCAAGACAAGTCTCCGATACGGCATCATCTCCCGAAGGCGGTGGAACTACTTCTTCCGAACCGATCAAGCAATATATAGCATCGGTGATCAAAGACAATGACGATCCTCGCGCGACGTATCCGATGACCAAAGCCCAACGGGAGATTCTCAAACGTTCGGAAGCGGCTGGAGGCGTGTCCTCTACCGATTACGAACTCGCTTGGTCCCATTACAAACAATGCGTGGTCGACAAAGGGTATTCAACCCCAGTACTTGACCGTTATCCCAATGGCCTGTATTTCGTCGCCAGAATAAACGCCGAGGGCATGACCGACGAACAGCGAAACAAATTCAACAAGGACGATGGCGTTTGTTTCAACACGGAAGTGATCTACGTCAATGACACATATGCCCTCCAATTGGGCAATCCGCAAATGATCAACGATGTCAATCAAGCGGCCGTCAATTGCTTGAAGAGGGAGAATGTGGCACCGAAAGGCTATACGAAGAAACTGTTCGAGCAAGACGAGAAAAACCGCTTGCAGGACGAGCACACTGAGCTGAATTACTCGGATCCCAAAGTCCAAAGCTGTCTGGCCGCGCTCGGCATCACCACTATGGAAAGCGATAAGGTGTGGAGACCTGCGAAAACTTCCAGCTAAGGCAATACAAAAAACAAACAACGAAACCCCATCAAGGCTCGTCTATCACGAGAAAGGAGATGGCGATGATGCAACTGAATATGGGTACATGGCGAGGAAGCGTAGCCATCGTATGCTTCCTCGCCATGCTTATCGGCTGCACGGGTTGCGGGACGGGCGGCGATCGGCAGGATACGCAACAGCAGACCGAAAGTGCCGGCAGTGACGCTTCCAAGACCAAAATCGCGAATTCGATACCGGATTACATCGATTTCCTTCTTGATTTGGACGCCAAACCCGATACCAAATATCCCATGAGTGACGCACAGAAAACGATTCTGAAGCGTTCCAGAAAGTCGGGAAGCGTATCGAAACCGGATTACGAGCTTGCCTGGTCGAATTACAAGCAGTGCGTGACCAGCTATGGGTATACGACACCGGTACTCAGGCAGTTCTCCAATGGCCTGTACATGATCGCCATGCGCGACACGACAGGCATGAGCGACCAGCAGCGCAGGAAGTTCAACGAAGATGAAAACAAATGCTATAACACTGAAGTCATTGCGGTGACCGGCGTGTACCAGATGCAGATCGGCAATCCCGGCATGCTTTCCGATGGCGACCAGGCCATGGTCGATTGCCTGCATAAGGCCGGTATCGTGCCGAAAAACTACGACAAGGAAGCGTACAAGAAGGATCTGGACGCGCACGCCAAAAACCAGCCCACCACAGTGGATTTCTCAAACGCGGAAATGCAAAGCTGTTGGGTGGCGAACGGCGCGTCGTTCGGGGACGTCAATGATACCGATCAGTGGAAGCCGCTCGGCTGACCACAGCGTTCCCCGTCATATATCAGCATAGAACTTGCGTTCCTGCGCGACGAACGGGCGCAGCATCGTGGTGATGGCGATGGCGCATACCAGGAACAGCGCGCCGACCGGCCCCAGCCACATCAGTCCGAAATGGCCATTGACCACACCTCCGACTGCGGAACCGATCGCGATGCCGATGTTGAACGACATGGAGTTGAGCGACGCGGCCAGGTTCAACGATCCGGGATGCGACTGCGAGGCGACGTCCATATACAGCACTTGGGAAGCGGAATTCTGCAGGTACATGAACATACCCAGCACCACGAGCAGCAACGCGCCATACACCGGCACCCAATGCGCCACGACAAGCGATGCCATGAGCACCGCATGGGCGCAGTAGATGGGACGGATGTGCGTCAGCGGCTCCACTCCCCTGCCCCGGTCCGCGAGCTTGCCGCCATACAGGTTGCTCCACAGGCAGGCCGCGCCGAAGATCACCAGTCCGACACTCAGATATTGCTCCGGCACATGCACTTCATCGCGCATGATCGGAGTCAGGTATGTGTAGAACACGTAGCTTGCGGCCGCGCCGCACACCACGTCGAGCACGCCCAGCTGGATGCGGCGGTCGAAGAACAGGCGGAACTGGGACAGGAAGCCGATTTTTGCCGCATGGCTGTTGCGAGGCAGCACGGCGACCATGCCGATGATGAGCACGACGGTAAGCGCGTTGACCAGATGGAATGCCCAACGCCAGCCGAACGTGTTGGCCACCCAAGTGCCGACGGGCACGCCCACCACGGAGGCGATGGAGAAGCCGGAGAACACCCATGCGATGAATTTCGTGCGGAAGGTGTCGGTGGTCACATCGGGCGCGTAGGTCATGGCGATGGCCACCAGTGTGCCGGACACCAGCGCGATCAGGATGCGTCCGGCCATCAGCACCGCGTAGTTGGGTGCGAAGGCGCACAGCAGGTTGCCCGCCAGGAACACGCCGATCAGCGTCATATGCGTGGCGAACCGCGGGAAGCGCGCGGACAGGGCCGAACCGAGCGGCGTGACCGGCGCGTACACGAACGCGAACAGCGACACCAGATTGCCGACCGTCACCTCCGACACCTTCAATCCGACGGCGATGTCCGGCAGGATGCCGACCATGATGAATTCGCTCATGCCGAGCATGAAGCTCGAGGCGATCAGGATAAGCACCGGAAGATTGAAGAACCGTTCCTTTGCCATGCCGTATCTCCCTTCCACACCGGGACATCAATCGATTGACGTAACCAATCCGAGGCAACACTATGCCATGCGCGATACAATATGACGCACGATGACACGCAAGACGAACAGCACGCGCAAAGCACGGAAAACCCGCAATCGCAAGCCCCTCAATCTCAAGAATCTCCGCACCATGTGGCGGAAGGCGAATCCCATCGCACGCATCGGCATGGTCGCCACCGCGACCGTGGCAGCGATCGCGGCGATCGCCATCATCGTGGGGGCGGTGCGCTTCATCGGCTGGCGCGTGCAGGTGAACGAGGCGCTCACGGCGCAAAGCCAGTCGCAGTCGCAATACGACTTCAATCCCGGCAACATCATTTCCGACGGCACGTTCTTCAACGGCAATGCGTTGAGCGAGCAGCAGGTCAGCACCATCATCGAACAGCAGGGTGCGTCCTGCAGTGGCGAACGATGCCTGAAGTCCATGACGTTCAGCACCGAATCGCAGTCCGCGGACGAATATTGCCAGGCTTATGATGGTGGCCCGAACGAAAGCGCGGCGGCGATTGTCTACAAGGCGGGCAAGGCATGCGGCATCAGCCAGAAGGTGCTGCTCACCGTGTTGCAAAAGGAGCAGCATCTGCTCACGGCCACCAATCCAAACGATTTCCAATTCAAAGCGGCGATGGGCCTGAGCTGCCCGGATGATGCGAACTGCGACCCCACCTATGCCGGCTTCTTCAAACAGGTGTACGGCGCGGCCAAACGGTACCAGTACTATATTCGGCACGAGGGACGCTACGGCTACCATGCCGGACGGCTCAATTACATCCAGTACAATCCAAATGCCAGCTGCGGCGGCAGCAACGTGTACATCGAGAACCGAGCGACCGCGCTGCTGTACATATACACCCCGTATCAGCCGAATGCCGCGGCGCTCGAAGCGGGGGCCGGTGAAGGCGATTCCTGCTCGTCATACGGCAACCGCAATTTCGCGATTATCTACCATTCGATGTTCGGCAGCCCGCGAGGCTGATGCATCCCAATGAGGATATGCCGTTCGAGCATATCCTCGACCAGTCCGACACCGATTCCCCGTGGCCTTTCCGCCATAGACGTGTGCGAAACGCACGAGCAAGGCCGCCGCCCGGTTTATGTTCCGGACGGCGGCCTCGTGTATGACGTTTTTTCTATCGATGGTCCGCGATCACAGCTTCGGCAGATACTTCTTCAGCTCGAACGGGGTGACCTGCTTGCGGTACTCATCCCATTCCTGATGCTTGTTGCGCAGGAAGTATTCGAACGCATGCTCGCCGAGCACATCCGCCACGAAGTCGGATTTCTCCATGATCTTCAGAGCCTCGTCAAGCGATTCCGGCAGCGGCTGGATGCCCATGGCCTGGCGTTCGGCGTCGGTGAGCTCCCACACGTCGTCACTGGTCGGCTCCCCCAGCTGCATCTGCTTGTCGATGCCATCGAGTCCGGCGGCCAGCAGCACGGAGTATGCGAGGTACGGATTGGCGACCGGGTCCAACGCGCGGAATTCCATACGTGCGGAATTGCCTTTGCCGGGCTTGTACTGCGGGATGCGCAGCAACGCGGAGCGATTGTTGTGGCCCCAGCAGATATAGCTCGGCGCCTCGGCACCGCCCCACAGCCTCTTGTAGGAGTTGACGTACTGGTCGGTGACCGCGCAGATCTCGGCCGCGTGGTACAGGATGCCGGCCGCGAACTGTCGTGCGGTGACGGACATGTTGAATTCCTGCCCGGCCTCGTAGAACGCGTTGGCGTCACCTTCGAACAGGCTCAAGTGCGTGTGCATGCCGGAGCCCGGAGCGTCGGCGAGAGGCTTCGGCATGAAGCTGGCATGGATGCCTCGCTCCAGCGAAATCTCCTTGACGACGGTGCGGAAGGTCATGATGTTGTCGGCCGTGGTGAGCGCGTCCGCATATCGCAGATCGATCTCGTTCTGGCCTGGCCCCGCCTCGTGGTGCGAGTACTCCACCGAGATGCCCATCTGTTCGAGCATATTGACGGTGGCGCGGCGGAAGTCCATGCCAGGGCTACGCGGCACGTGATCGAAGTAACCGCCCTCGTCGATTGGTTTCGGTGTACGGGACCAATCATCCTGCTTCTCGAACAGGTAGAACTCGATTTCCGGATGCACGTAGAACGTGAATCCCTTTTCCTTGGCTTTGGCCAGCGCCTGCTTGAGCACATGGCGTGGATCGCCCAACGATGGCTCGCCATCGGGGGTGAGCACGTCGCAGAACATACGTGCGGTGCCCTGCGGGCCTCCGCGCCACGGAAGAATCTGGAACGTCGACGGATCGGGTTTGACGATCATATCGTCTTCGGACACGCGGGTGAGGCCTTCCACGGCGGAACCGTCGAATCCGAGCCCTTCCTCGAATGCGGCTTCCAGTTCCGCCGGCGCGATGGCCACGGACTTCAGTGTTCCCAACACATCCGTGAACCATAGACGAATGAAGCGCACGTCGCGTTCCTCGACCGTGCGCAAAGCAAACTCTTGCTGTTTATCCATAGTGTCCAATCGTTCCATGCGCATGTTACGAACGTCGTTAACACATGCCGTGTCGCGACATGTCAGCGTGCGACTTCGAGGGCTTCCTCCAGCGTGAAGGCGCGCGCGTACAGCGATTTGCCGAGAATCGCGGCGTCCACGCCCAGTTCGGCGAGCTCCTTGATGTTGCGCAGGTCGTCGAGCTTGGAGATGCCACCGGATGCGGTGACCTTCGCGTCGGTGCGGGACGCCACTTCGCGCAGCAGCTCGATGTTCGGGCCGCTCATCATGCCGTCGCGTGCCACGTCGGTGACCACGTAACGGGAGCAGCCGACGGAGTCGAGGAACTTCATGGTCTCGAACAGGTCGCCACCTTCCTTCACCCAGCCGCGGGCCGCGAGGGTGTGGCCGCGCACGTCAAGGCCGACGGCCACGCGGTCGCCGTACTTCTTGATGACGGAAGCGGTCCAGTCGGGGTTCTCCAGAGCCGCGGTGCCGATGTTCACGCGGGCCGCGCCGGCTTCGAGCGCCGCGTCGAGCGAGGCGTCGTCGCGCACGCCGCCGGACATTTCGATGTTGACCTTGTCGCCCAGTTCCTTGACGATGGCGCGCAGCTGGTCACGGTTGTTGCCGGTGCCGAATGCGGCGTCGAGATCGACGAGGTGGATCCATTCCGCACCCGATTCCACCCACGTGCGGGCGGCTTCCAGCGGGGAGCCGTAGTCGGTTTCGGAGCCGGATTCGCCTTGGCGCAGGCGCACGGCCTTGCCATCACGGACGTCGACGGCGGGAAGCAGCGTCAAAGACATGTCATACCTTTCGTTGCGTTGAACGGTTTTCGGCCGTTCAACGGATCTTGCGATTACCGATTTGAATTCACGATTTTGCGATTGTTGCGATTGCCTTGCGCGAATCCGCGTTCAGAACGTCGCAACCCAGTTACGCAGCAGCTGCGCGCCGGCTTCGGCGGATTTCTCCGGATGGAACTGCGTGGCGAACAACGGTCCACGTTCGTAGGCGGCCACGAATCGGCTGCGCCCGTAGGTGCACCACGTCACATGCTCTTCCGCGTCGCCGAAGTCCAGCTGGTCGGCGGAGGTGTCGGCAGGCGAAGCGCTCATCGCGGCAAAGGAGTGCACGAAATAGAATCGTTCGTTCTCCACGCCCTTGAGCAGCACGGAACCTTCCGGCGTTTCGACGGTGTCCCAACCCATGTGCGGCACCACGTCGGCGTCGAGCAGCTCGACATCGCCCTTGATCAGACCGAGACCGGGCGTGCCGTCTCCATGTTCCATGCCACGTTCGAACATGATCTGCTCGCCCACGCAGACGCCGAGCACCGGGCGGCCGGCGCGCAGACGGTCTTTGATGACCCTGTCTCCGCCGACGCTTTTCAGTCCTTCCATGCATGCGCCGAACGCGCCCACACCCGGCACCACCAGTCCGTCGGCTTCCAGAGCCTGACGATGGTCGGACGTGAGGGTCACGTCGAGGTCGAGATTGGCCAGCGCGCGCACCATGGAACGCACGTTGCCGAAACCGTAATCGAACACCACCACGGAAGTCATGGGCGCTCTCCTTCTTTTGCTTGCCGAAGAATCCATCCTTCGGGGAAAAACTTATTCGATGCTTGACGAACCACGACCGAATCGCGTGTGCTCGGCGAGGATCTTCATGGCGTCATCACGGGTCAGGCTTGCGGAATCGACGGTTTCCACGCCGGAATCACGCACCCCCTGAACGTCGGTGATGCCCAGCAGCAGGTCTTCGACGAACGGCGCGGTGGAGGTGAACAGCACCGGTGGCGCGAACGTCTGGCCGACCTTGCCTTGCAGGTACATCGTCGCCTCGAGCTTGTCCGCACGGTTGATCGCGAGGACGGCAGGCATGCCGGAGACCACGGTGGTCAGATCTTTGATGGCCGCTTCCGGGCCATCGCCGTCGAGATTGCGTAATACAGCGACCGCGCCTTGCGGTGAGGCGAGGCATTGCGCGGAGATGTCGGACAGTTGGCAGAACGCGGCGAACAGGCGTGCGGAGGCAAGTCGGGTGATGATCACCGCGACTTTCGCACGGTTGCCCAGCAGTCCCTGCAACTCGTCGTCGAATGACAGCGAGTTCTCGGCTTCGGACAGTACCGCGTCGGCTTCCTTCGATTGCAGGCCGTCCTGCGATTCGTCGGAAGACGCATCGGAATTAACCGTCTCATCCGGCTGATCGAATGGCACCTGCGCGGGAGCATCGTTCTGTTGGGCAGCTTCCTCGTCCTGGAATTCCTTTTCGAAGCCGGCCATGGCCGCTTCCAGCTCCTCTTCGCTGAAATGCATGCCGTCGTCGTTGGTCTTCCCCAAGCCGTCGAAACCGTTCAAATCGTCCTTGTCGTCGGACATCACAGCGCGCCCTTCGTGCTGGGAATGCCGTCGACGCGCGGATCGGGTTCGATGGCGAAACGCAATGCGCGGGCCAAAGCCTTGAATTCGGCTTCGGCGATGTGGTGCGGGTCGCGGCCGGAAATCACGTGCAGGTGCAGGCAGATGCCGGCATGCATGGCGATGGATTCCATGACGTGGCGAACGAGCGAACCGGTAAAATGCCCGCCAATCATGCAGTATTCGAAGCCTTCCGGCTCTCCGGTGCACACGCAGTACGGGCGGCCGGAAATGTCGACGACGGCTTTGGCGAGTGCCTCGTCGAGCGGCACGGTGGCGTCGGCGAAACGGCGGATGCCACGCTTGTCTCCGAGGGCCTGCTTCAGAGCCTCGCCGAATACGATGGCGATGTCTTCGACGGTGTGGTGCGCGTCGATGTCGGTGTCCCCGGTGGCTTTGATTTTCAGGTCGATCAGCGAATGCTTGCCGAGCGCCGTCATCATGTGATTGTAGAACGGCACGGATGTGTCGATGTCGGTTTTGCCGGTTCCGTCGAGGTTGAGACTCAGCTCCACCTTGGATTCGCTGGTTTCACGAACGATGGTTGCAGTACGTGCCATGTTGCGACTCCTTTTGCGATGTTGCAGTTGCGATATTACAGCTACGATATTGCGATTGCGGTGGTTGCGTCTTCCGCAGCCACCGCGATTCTGTTCTGTTTCAAGCTTATTGCCGGATACCGTCACGAACTTCCGTTCCGGACAGTATCCCAGCTTGCGTTCCGGCTTGTTCAGCCCTGTTCCACGATGCGCAGCACTTCGACCAACGCCTCACGGAACCGTGCCATTTCCTCGTCGGTGCCCATGCACACTCGCATCCAGCCTTCCGGACCGACGACGCGGATGAGCACGCCGCGCTTCAACAGTTCGTCGAAGATGCGGTCGCGGTCGTCGAAATGGCCGCCGAAGAGAATGAAGTTCGACTGGGTTTCGGCCACTTCGAGCGGCTGGCCCTTGTAGGTCTGCTCCTTGAGCCATGCGGAGGTGGCGTTGCGGGTTTCGCGCAGGTGCGCCACGCGGCTCAGCTGTTCGTCGGTGTGTTCGAACGCGGCGAGGGCGGCGGCCTGGGTGACGGCGGACAGGTGGTACGGCATGCGCACGATGCGCACGCAGTCGATGATGCCCTTGTTGGCGGCCAGGTAGCCGACGCGTGCGCCGGCGAAGGCGAACGCCTTGCTCATGGTGCGGCTGACGGCGAGGTTTTCGTATTCGCCGATGAGTTCCAGCGCGGTGGGCGTGCCCGGATCTCGGAATTCGATGTACGCCTCGTCCACCACGACCACCGGATGCACGCCTTCGGCGGCGCCTGCCACTTCGGCGGTACGGGCGGCTTCGAGCACGCGCTTCAGATCTTCCGGCTTGAGCGGGGTGCCGGTCGGATTGTTCGGGCTGGTGAGCACGATCATGGCCGGCTTGACGTCTTCGATCGCCTTGATGGTGGCATCCACGTCAAGCGTGAAATCGGCGTTGCGGTGCGCAAGCTTCCACGTGGTGAACGTGTCGCGCGCGTATTCCGGATACATGGAGTACGTCGGATCGCAGCCGAGCGAGATGCGGCCGGGGCCACCGAACGCCTGGAACAGCTGCAGCATGATCTCGTTGGAGCCGTTGGCGCCCCACAACTGGTCGACGCTGAGCTTCACGCCCGATTCGCGTTCCAGATATGTGGAGAAAGCCTTGCGCAGTTCGATATGCTCGCGGTCCGGATAGCGGTTGAGCGTCGGGGCGATCTCCTTGACACGCTGGGCGATGGTTTCCACCACGGCCGGTTCGGGCGCGTACGGATTCTCGTTGACGTTGAGGCACACCGGCACGTCGAGCTGCGGCGCGCCGTACGGTTCTTCGCCGATCAGGTCGTTGCGCAGCGGCAGATATGCCGGAATCGCGTTGCTGGAAGTCTCGCTCATCGGAGGCCGGCCTGCTCTTCCTGTTCCTTGATGGTCGCCTTGTTGTACGGGTCGTCGATGAAGCGGCTCAGCACGCATTCGCCGTGTGCCGGCAGATCTTCGGAGACGGCGAAGGCGTTCACACGGGCGGCGAGGGTCTTCAGTCCCTGCTCGTCGTATTCGATGACTTCGACCGGCTTCATGAAGGTGTGCACGCCGAGGCCGGCGGCGAAGCGCGCGGTGCCGGAGGTCGGCAGCACGTGGTTGGAACCGGACATGTAGTCGCCCAGCGGAACCGGGGAGTACGGGCCACGGAAGATGGCGCCGGCGTTGCGGATCTTGGCGATCACGGCATCCGGATCAGCGGTCTGCACTTCAAGGTGTTCGGCCGCGTACGCGTTGGCCGCGTCGATGGACTGTTCGATGCCGTCTGTGAGGATGATGCCGGACTGGCGGCCGCGCAGCGACGTGTTGACGCGCTCGGCGTGCTCGGTGCGAGGCACGCGGTACTTGAGGCTTTCCTGCACCTTGTCGGCGATGTCTTCGCTGTCGGTGATAAGCACGGAACCGGCGAGCTCGTCATGTTCGGCCTGGCCGATCAGATCGGCGGCGAGCCAGCTTGGGTTGGCGCCCTTGTCGGCGATGATGGCGATTTCGGTCGGACCGGCGACGGCGTCGATGCCGACGATGCCGGAGACCATGCGCTTGGCGGTGGCGACGAAGATGTTGCCCGGGCCGGTGATCTTGTCCACCGGATCGCACAGAATCTCGCCGTCCTGCGGTTCGGAGCCCTTGGCGCCGTAAGCGAACATGGCGATGGCCTGAGCGCCGCCGACCGCGTACACCTCGTCCACGCCGAGGATGGCGCAGGTGGCGAGGATGGTCTTGTCCGGCAGGCCGTCGGAGTTGCTGCGGCTCGGCGGGGTGGCGATGGCCAGCGACTCGACGCCTGCGGCCTGCGCCGGCACCACGTTCATGATGACGGAGCTCGGGTAGACGGCCTTGCCTCCCGGCACGTACAGGCCGACGCGCTGCACCGGAATCCAACGTTCGGCGACGCGCGCGCCTTCGGCCAGGTCGGTGTGGAACGGGGCCGGCACCTGGGATGCGGATACGGCGCGGCAGCGGCGCACGGATTCCTCGATGGCGGCGCGCACTTCCGGATCGAGCTCGTCGACGGCGGCCTTCATGGCCTCGACCGGCACACGCAGATGCTCGGGACGGATATGGTCGAACTTCTCCGCGAAGTCGCGCAGGGCCGCAGCGCCGCGGGCCTTCACATCATCGAGAATCGGCTGTACGAGCTCAGTGGCCTCGTTGGTGCCCATCTCGGCGCGGGGCATGGCTTCCAGCATTTCAGCTCGGGTCAGCTTCTTGCCGCGCAGGTCAATGATTCGCATATAGTTTTCTTCGCTCATAACGCCCCATGGTAACAACGCCAAGTCACGAGAACGTCCCGTCGTCTCACATTCAGCCGCATTGTGAGACACGCAGATCCGCCGTTTTCCATGCCATGCCGATTTCCGCGAAAAATATATGCCGGTCGACGCCATTCAGCATCGGCCGGCAATCAAAAACCTGTTCAGGTCAAACCGTTCAAGTCAAACCGCTCAGGCCAACGGAAGCGAGCTCGGTCCGAAGAGAATCTTGATTTCGGCGAACAGCGACGTGTCGCGTTTGACGCGGAACCGGTCTCCGAACGTCAGCACCTTGGCGTTGCCTTTGTCGTCCATCAACGCCAGTTTCACCTCGCATGGGCCGGGATGGCTGGTCAGAATCTGCCCGAGCCGCCGCACATGCGACTGGTCGAGCGCGATCGGCGGCAGCACAATCGTCAGCGGACGTTCATCCTGCGCCTCCAACGTCGGCACGGTGAATTCGGTGGCGCGCATGCTCACTGTCTCATCGCGCTTCTCCACCTGGCCGCGGATCTGTACCACGGTGTCGACGGCGAGCTCGGGCGCGGCGGCCTCGTACACCTTGCCGAAGAACATGCATTGGATGGAGCTTTCCAAATCCTCGACGGTTACGATGGCCCACGGATTGCCCTTTTTCGACACGCGGCGGTCCACGTTCGTGATCAGGCCCGCGATCGTCACCTGCTGGCCGTCCGGCATGCTTCCCGCGCGGTCGATCAGGTGCGCTATCGACATTTCGCGCAACGACACCAGAATCGACTGCATGCCGCTCAACGGATGGTCGGACACGTACAGGCCAAGCATCTCACGTTCGAAGTTGAGCTTGGTTTTCTTGTCCCACTCCTCCACGTCGGGCACCTGCACCATGGCGTCTCCCATGGCGGAATCGTTCTCTTTGGAATCGTCCAGGTCGGCGAACAGGTCGAACTGGCCTTCCGCCTGCTTGCGTTTCAGGCCGACGACCGAATTGATGGCCGTTTCGTGGATGGTGAACAGCGCACGACGGTTCGGGTCGATCGAGTCGAACGCGCCGGCCTTGATCAGCGATTCCACCAATCGCCTGTTCAGCGCCTCCAACGGCACGCGTTTGATGAAATCGGTGAAGTTCACGTACTTGCCGTGGCCGTTCTCACGTTCCGCGATGATCGCATCGACCGCGTTCTTGCCGACGTTGCGGATGGCGCCGAGGCCGAATCGCACGACGTCGCCGACTGCCGAATACTCGTACACCGACTCGTTCACGTCCGGAGAAAGCACCTGGATGCCCATGCGTCGTGCCTCGCCCAGGTACAGCGCGGTCTTGTCTTTGTTCGTGCTGGCGCCTTGCAGCAGGGCGGCCATGAACTCCACCGGATAATGCGTTTTCAGATACGCGGTCCAGTAGGAGATCAAACCGTATGCGGCCGAATGCGCCTTGTTGAACGCGTAGCCGGAGAACGGCACGAGGATGTCCCACACGGCCTGCGCGGCCTCTTCGGAATATCCATGCTCCTTCATGCCGGCGAAGAACGGAATCTTCTCCTTGGCCAGCACTTCCGGCTTCTTCTTGCCCATCGCTCGACGCAGCACGTCTGCCTTGCCCAGCGAATAGCCGGCGAGGATTCGCGCCGCGGACTGCACCTGCTCCTGGTAGACGATCAGACCGTAGGTCTCGTCGAGCACTTCCTTAAGCGGTTCGGCCACTTCGGGGTGGATTGGCGTGATCTTCTGCAGACCGTTCTTGCGCTTCGCATAGTTGGTGTGCGAATCCATATCCATCGGACCTGGACGGTACAGCGCGATCAGTGCGGAAATATCGTTGAAGTTGTTTGGCTTCAACGTTTTCAGCAGCGAGCGCATGCCGTCGGAATCGAGCTGGAACACGCCGAGCGTGTCGCCACGGGACAGCAGGTCGTAGGTGGGGCGGTCGTCCAGCGGAATCTTCGTATGGTCGATGCGTTCCTTGCCGTTCGCCTCGATGTTGTTCAGGGTGTCTCGGATCACCGTCAAGTTGGAAAGTCCGAGGAAGTCCATCTTGACCAGACCGAGCGTTTCGCACGTATGGTATTCGAGCGTGGTGGTGACGGTGCCGTCGGTACGTTCCAGCAGCGGCGACGTGTTGGTGATCGGCTCGCTGCCCATGATGGTGGCGCAGGCGTGCACACCGGTCTGACGAATCAGACCTTCGATGCCCATCGCCTCGTCCGTGATGCGTTTCGCGTCCGGGTCGGAATCGTACAGTTCGCGGAATTCGCGTGCTTCCGCGTATCGTTTCGCGCTTGGGTCGAAGATGTCGTGCAGCGGAATGTCCTTGCCGCCGGTCTGTGCGGGAGGCAGGGCTTTGGTGATCTTGTCTCCGACGGAGAAGTCGTATCCCATGATGCGGGCGGAGTCCTTCAGCGCCTGCTTGGTTTTGATGGTGCCGTAGATCACGCACTGCGCCACTTTGTCACGTCCGTATTTCTCACCCACGTAGTCGAGCACGCGTCCACGACCGTCCGGGTCGAAGTCGACGTCGATATCAGGCAGTGAGACACGTTCCGGATTGAGGAATCGTTCGAAGATCAGACCGTGTTCAAGCGGATCAAGTTCGGTGATGCCCATCGCATACGCGACCATGGCGCCTGCGGCGGAGCCACGGCCCGGCCCCACCATCACGCCGTGGGCCTTCGCCCAGTTGATGTAGTCGGCCACGACGAGGAAGTAGCCGCAGAACTGCATCTGGCAGATCACGCCGCATTCGTAGTCGGCCTGCCGCAGCACTTCGAGCGACGGCTTGCCGTTGTACCGGCGTTCCAGGCCTTCCTCGACCTTCTTCAGGAACAGCGACGTCTCGTCCCAGCCTTCCGGACAGTCGAATTGCGGCATGAACGCGCCGTCTTCATGATCGTCGAACATGACGTTGCAGCGTTCGGCGATCTCCAACGTGTTGTCGCACGCTTCGGGAAGGTCTTTGAACAGTTCGCGCATTTCCTCGGCGGATTTGATGTAGTAGCCGGTGCCGTCGAATTTGAATCGGCCCGGCTCGTCCAGCGTGGAGCCGGAGTTGATGCACAGCATGGCGTCCTGCGCGCCGGCGTCTTCGGCACGCGTGTAATGGGAATCGTTGGTGGCCAGCAGCGGCGCGTTGAGCTTTTTTGCGATGTCGAGCAGCCCGTCGGTCACTTGCTTTTCGATTTTCAGGCCGTGGTCCATGAATTCGATGTAGAAATTATCGCGGCCGAAAATGTCTTGGAATTCGCCGGCGGCACGCAACGCGTCATCGAACTGGCCCAGGCGCAGACGAGTCTGGATGATGCCCGACGGGCAGCCGGACGAGGCGATGATGCCTTTCGAATATTTGGCGAGGATTTCCTTATCCATACGCGGATAGCGCATGACTCGGCCTTCAAGGTTCGCGTCGGTGGAGGCTTTCATGAGGTTGACGAGGCCTTCGTCGTTTTCTGCCCACATGGTCAGGTGGGTGATGACACCGCCACCGGACACATCATCCGGGTTACGGCGGCGATGCAGCGGATCCAGATCCGGATTCCAGTTGGTGTCCCAGCTCACACGGGTGGGGTCCTGACGTGCGGTTTCCGGCGTTACATAGGCTTCGATGCCGATGATCGGCTTGATGCCGGCGTTGACCGCGGCGCTCCACATCTCATACGCGCCATGCATGTTGCCGTGGTCGGTGATGCCGACGGCCGGCATGCCCAGTTCCTTGGCGCGCTTGACCAGATCCGGTATTTTCGATGCGCCGTCGAGCAGCGAATAATGCGTGTGATTATGCAGTTGCACGAAATTTGCGGAAGTAGCCATGCGTTCCAATTTAGCTGGGCTTCATGACGGCGTGGAGTCGTTTCTGGCCGTCCGGCCACACTTTTATAGGGACTGGTCGGCGTGCCGTGCGCGCATCACGTCAAGCGCATGCTGCAGGTCGGCGGGATAGTGCGATTTCACCGTGGTCCACACGTGCGTACGCGGATGGCGGAATTCCAATTGCATGGCGTGTAGCCATTGCCGTTCAAGGCCAAGCGCCTCGCTCAGCTGCGGATTCGCGCCGTACATGGCGTCCCCCGCCAACGGATGCCCGATGGATGAGAAATGCACGCGGATCTGATGGGTGCGGCCGGTTTCCAGGTTCACGGATACGAGCGTGGCTTCGCCGAAACGTTCCATCACGTCCCAATGCGTGATGGCCTCTTTGCCGGCCGGTGTCACGCAGAAGCGGAAGTCGGAGACTTTGGCGCGTCCGATCGGCGCTTCGATGGTGGCTTTGTCTTCTTTGAGATTGCCCTGCACGAGTGCGTGATATGTTTTGACGACCTCATGTTCGGCGAACTGCCGGCGCATCTCCACGTACGCAAGATCGGACTTGCATACGAGCATCAGTCCCGATGTGCCCACGTCGAGTCGTGACACGATGCCTTGACGACCTGCCGCGCCATATGACGTGATGTGCACTCCCCTGTCGATCAGGCTGCCAAGCACCGTCGGACCGGTCCATCCGACGGATGCGTGCGCGGCGACGCCGACCGGCTTGTCCACCACGACCACATCGTCGTCCTCATAGACGACGGCCATGTCATGGGCGATCGGTTCCGGTTCGGACCGTTCCTCGACGATGTCGAATTCTACGGTTTCGCCTGCCTGCAGGGTCGACGATTTGGAAATGTCCCTGCCGAGCACGCGCGCCTGTCCGCTTTCGATGAGGTCGGCCGCCTTGGCCCGGGAAATGCCAAGCATTTTGGCGACCGCGACGTCGAATCGTTTGCCGACGAGCGCGTCGGGAGCGGGTACGAGACGGCTCATGCTGCTTTCGCCCCGTCGTCGGTTGCGTTCGCATCATCACCAAGCGTCTTGCCGTTGGCCTCGTCAAGGTCCTTTTGGCTGAACGGTTCCCCGAGGAACAGCAGCAGCACCGCCGCAACGCCCGCGAGCATGAGGAAGATGTCCGCCACGTTGCCGATGGACCATCCGTAGTTCAGGAAATCCACGACCTTGCCGTTGAGGAACCCTTCCGCGTAGATGACGCGGTCGATGAGGTTGCCGAACGCTCCTGCGAAGGCGAAGGCGAACAGCACCGTCCATTTCATGGAAATGGTGCGGACGGCAAGTACGACCAACGCCACGCAGGCCGCCATCGCCAGCAGGGAAATCAGCCACGTCATGCCGGAGCCCATGCCGAGCGAGGCGCCTGGATTACGCACCAATGTCAACGAAAGCAGGCCGGGAATCACGCGTATGGTACGGCCATCGGCCAATGCGGACAAAGCCCACATCTTGGTGAGCTGGTCAATCGCGATCGCCGCGATCGCAATACACGCAAAGACGGCCACGCGGTCGCGCAGCCGTCTTTGATCATTCTTCATGATGTCAGACACAGGCTAATCTCAGTCGTTGTTGTCCTGAGGGTCCTGGTCGTAGTTGTTCGTATCGGACACCTGGTTGACGAGCTGGCCGAGGAAGTCGGTGAGTCGTGCACGGTATTCGGTTTCGAACTGCTTGAGGCCCTTGATGTTGCCTTCGATGACCTTGGTCTGGGTCTCGAGGTTGTCGCGGACCTGCTGGGCGTAGTCGTCGGCAGCGGTACGGGTCTTCGAATCGTAGTCGAAGGCGCGCTTCTGCACTTCGGCCTCGTAGTTGTCGGCCTCGGTGTGCTTGTCGGAGAAGTACGTGTCGGCGTCCTGGGTCTTCTGAGCCAGGTAGCCGTCGCCCTCTTCCTGCTTCTGCGCGAAGTAGGCGTCGCCTTCCTGCTGCTTCTGCTCCAGATAAGCATCGCCATCCTGCTGCTTGCCGGCCAGATAGGCATTGCCTTCCTCGGTCTTCTGCGCAAGGTAGGCGTCGCCCTCCTCGGTCTTCTGGTTCAGGTACGCATCGCCATCCTGCTGCTTCTGTGCCAGATAGGCATCGCCATCCTGGGTCTTGCCGGACAGGTAGTTGTCGGCGTTGGCGCGGGTGTCGGTGGAGTACTGGTCAGCCTCGGAACGAGTGCGGTTGGAGTAGTCGTTGGCGCTGCCGATGATCTCTTCGTACTTGCGCTGGCTTTCCTCGGTGATCTCCTTGGCCTTGGCCTTGCCCTTGTCGACGTACTGGTCGTGCAGCTGCATGGCCAGCGTCAGCATGGCGGTGGCGCGCTCCGGCTCGGTATTGGCGCTTGCCGCGGCACCTGCGATCTTCTGCAGGCTGCCGGTTTCGGTGCTCGGCTCGGACTTGGCGACCTGTTCGCGCAGCTGTGCCTCGCGAATCTGGGAATCCTTCAGCTGCTGGACAAGCTGCTGGATCTGCATGGCCTGCTGCTTCACCTGGGCATCCTGCTGCTGGGACTGGGCAGCATGCTCCTGAGTGAGCTGCTGGGCCTGAGCGACCTGGTCCTGCGCTTCCTGAAGCTTTGCGGTGAGCTGATTGATCTGCTCCTTCTGACGCTGAGCCACGACCACCTGCTCCTGGGCCGATGCCAGCTGACGGGACAGGTCCTCGGTCTGTGCGCGGAACGTGTCACGCTCGTGCTGTACGGCGGTAAGCTGCTCGCCAAGGTCGGCCTGACCGGCCGCTTCGGCTGCCTGGGCGGTGAGCTGATCGACCTGCGCGGACAGACGATCGATCTGCCCCTTGAGCTGCTCGTTCTGGGAAGACAGCGCACGATTGCTTTCCTCTGCCTCGGAAAGCTTGGCGGCCGCGGCCTGAGCGGCCTGAGCGGCCTGGTCTCCCGCACCAGCTGCCTGCTCGGAGGCGGACTTCAGCGTCGCGTTCTCCTGCTGCAGGGACTGGATCTGAGCATTCAACTCGGAAATCTTGGAATTGAGTCCTGCGACATCCGGGCCAAGAGACTGCGTGGCCTGTCCGCCGGCAACTGCCTGCTTGCCAAGGGCTTCCACCGTCTCGGTTACCTGATCGAGGAAGTCATCGACTTCATCGACGTCATAGCCTTCCTTGAACCTTACGGTCTGGAAAGTATGCTCCCTAATATCTTTCGGCGTCAACAGAGCCATAAATCCTTACACCTCGCTTTGGGCTTGATGCCTTACTGTTGTTGCTTTCAGTGTTCGACTCTAGCACGAAACCATAGATATTTTGCGGAAAAACGGTTTTTTAGAGGTGCTAAATAAGGAAATCAATGACCACAAGAACGAAATAAAGCACAAGATACGCGACGTCAAAATAGATCGGTCCGAGCGGAACGGGACGAATATACTGCCGCAACCACCTTAACGGCGGCTCCGTCAGCTGGTAGATGGCGTCGAACAACGAGGCCACGATTCCGCTTGGCCGCCACGTCGGCGACAATGCCAACACCCAGTCGAGAATCATGCGGACGAACAGCACCAGGATATAGGCGTTGACCAGAAAATGGACGACGCTACCAATTATCGAGAGAATCACGTTGCCACTGTATCAAGCGCGCATAACAAGATGCCCCCGCTTTCGGTGGGGGCATAATCGTCTGATTTGTGCTTGCTCTGTGCTACACGGCTCAGTCGGCGAACAGGTCGTGGGCCGGACCCTTGTCTTCAGGCTCCTCGACCTTGATGTTCACTTGGGCCGGGCTCAGCAGGAACACGCGCGGAGTGACACGTTCGATGGAGCCGCGCACGCCGAACACCACACCGGCGGAGAAGTCGACGATGCGGTATGCCACGGCTTCGGCCACACCTGTCAGGTTCAGCACCACCGGAATGCCGTCACGAATGGCGCGACCGACCATCTGCGCATCGTCATAGGTCTTCGGATGGATGGTGGTGATGCGGCTCACTCTACCCCCCTGGAACGGGTTGGACTGCTCACGCGGAGCGGACGGCGTGGAAGCGGAAGCCGAAGAGGAAGGCATCGGGGTGACGGAATGATCCGAATCGAACGAGGTCTCGCCGGTGTCGACGTCATCCTCGAAATCATCCTCGCCCTCGGCGACGTCGGACATTCCCAAGTACGACATCGCGTTCTTCATGAAACCTGCCATGTATGTTCCTTTCGCGTCTACGCGTTGACTTTAGCGCAGGAAATCCGGAATATCGAGGTCGCCCGGATCGTTAGCCGAAACCACTTCATGCTCGGTGGTCTGGTCGAACGAGGCGACGTTCTGGTCCGGAGTGGACGGAATGTAGCTGGACAGCGGCTGCACCTGCGGCACCGCCGGAGTCTGCACCGGCTGCGGCTGCTGGGCGGGAGCCTGCACGCCGGCGGACAACGCGGACAGCGGTACCGTGTTTTCCTTGGCCGCGGCCGGCTTTTCTTCGGCCGGCTGGTCGGGCTTCTTAGAATTGGCATCGAAACCTGCCGCGATGACGGTGACACGCACCTCGTCGCCGTAGGCGTCGTCCAGGGACAGGCCCCAGATGATCTGCGCTTCCGGATGGATGGCCTTCTGCACCAGCGCGACCGCGGCTGCGGCTTCCTGCAGCTTCAGGTCGGTCGGACCGGCGATGTTGATCAGTGCGCCATGCGCACCCTCGATGCTTTCCTCCAGCAGCGGCGAGCTGATGGCGATTTCCGCGGCCTGCGTGGCGCGGTCCTCTCCCCGAGCGGAACCGATGCCGAACAGCGCGGTGCCGGCACCACGCAGAATCGCGTTGACATCGTTGAAATCAACGTGGATGTACGAATTCGAGGTAATCAGGTCGGTGATGCCCTGCACGCCGGCCAGCAGTGCGGTGTCGGCGGTCTTGAACGCGTCGACGATGCCAATGGTGCGGTCGGACAGTTCCAGCAGTCGGTCGTTCGGAATGACGATCAGCGCGTCGACTTCCTTGCGCAGGTTCTCGATGCCAAGCGCCGCGGAAGCGGAACGCTGCGGGCCTTCGAAGCTGAACGGACGGGTGACCACAGCGATGGTCAATGCCCCCTGCTGATGGGCGGCACGCGCCACGATCGGGCTGGCGCCGGTTCCGGTGCCACCGCCCTCACCACAGGTGACGAACACCATGTCGGATCCCTTAAGCGCCTCTTCGATGTCGGACTGATGATCCTGCGCTGCCTTGGCACCCTTCTCCGGGTCGGCGCCAGCGCCCAGACCACGGCTGGAGGCATCGTTCAGCGAGATTTTGACATCTGCGTCGGAACGCAGCAGATCCTTTGCATCAGTGTTGATCGCAATAAATTCGACGCTTTGAAGACCTTCAGTAATCATGCGATTGACAGCGTTGCCGCCGGCTCCACCGACACCGACGACCTTGATGTTGGTCTTGTCGTTGAAATTGTCAGTCTGGGCAATCTCGCTCACCATTGTCTCCTGTTCACTCACGTACATGCACAACTCTATCGCAATCGCGCCGATGATACGCGCACTTTTCCAGGCGTGTACCACCGTTTTTTCACTTTTTTGCTGTCAGCATGTTCATTCTGCCTGCGTTGACCCCTTCAGTCATTTGTACACGGCTCTTCGAACATGCGTGACGGGCTTTAGTAGCTGGCATCCATCGGGTCATCCCCGAACAGCGCCTCACGCTCCTCGTGCGTGGTTTCCCGGGATTCCAACCATCCGTAAGGCAGATGCACCTTTTTGGCGAAGCGCACGCGCCCCCTTGGCTTGTCGGCGATGCGTTCTGGGAACCGAATGTTCGGGTCGAGTCTGCCTATCTCGCGCCGGACATCCTCAAGATTTTCACATTCCATGAACGCACGGCGTGTGGAACCGCCCACGGGGAAGCCCTTCAGATACCACGCGACGTGCTTGCGCAGGTCATGCACGGCCATCCGCTCGTCGCCATCATAGAATTCGGTCAGCAGTTCGGCATGCCGTTCGATCACGCGGCACACGTCGCCCAGCGTGGGGTCGACGCGCTCGTCACTGCCGGCGAACGCGTTCTTGATGTCGGCGAACAACCATGGACGGCCTTGGCAGCCGCGGCCGATCGCAACACCCGCGCAACCGGTTTCGGCGACCATCGCCAACGCGTCGTTGGCACCCCAAATATCCCCGTTGCCGAAGACGGGAATATCAAGCTCGGAAACCAGCTCGCCGATGCGGGACCAATCGGAATGCCCACCGTAATATTCGGCGGTGGTGCGCGCGTGCAGGGTGACGGCCTTGCAGCCTTCCTCCTGCGCGATGTGCCCGGCTTCGAGGAACGTCTCGTGTTCATGGTCGATGCCGACGCGGATTTTGGCCGTGACCGGCACGTTGGCCGCGTCGCACACCTTGACCACGCGTTGGATGATCTCACGGAACAGGTCCGTCTTCCATGGCAACGCGGAACCGCCGCCACGACGCGTCACCTTGGGCACCGGGCAGCCGAAGTTGAGGTCGACATGGTCGGCCATGTTCTCGTCGATGACGATTTTCGCGGCCTGCTCCACAATCGAGGGATTGACGCCGTACAGCTGCAGCGAGCGAATCTTCTCGCTGGGTGCGAAACGGCATAGGCGCAGGGCTTTCGGATTGCGGGCCACCAATGCGCGCGCGGTGATCATTTCCGCCACGTACAGACCGTCGGGACCGTAGCTTTCGCAGATCACGCGGAACGGCCAGTTGGTGACGCCCGCCATAGGCGAAAGCACCACCGGCGTTTCGACGTGCACCGGACCCAGATCAACGGGCTTTATAACGGGAGGAACCGACGGCCGTTCCGCGTCGGTACGCGGGTCGAGCACGTCGGATTCCTCGTAGGCATTCACAATGCTATCTGGCATAGGTCAGACTTGTTCCGTTCAATATGACCGATTCGTGGCGATCAGTACAGGCCACCGGCTTCGGCGATCTTGACGGACTCAGGCCAAGCCTCGCCGCCCATTTCCACCGGCATCTGCGGCACGCTGACGCGCTTCTCGCCGATGCGCTCGGCGATGTAGTCGGCCACCTTGTCGAGGCTGACGCGCTCCTGCTGCATGGTGTCGCGTTCACGGATGGTGACGGCCTGGTCGTCAAGGGTGTCGAAGTCGACGGTGACGCACAGCGGAGTGCCGATCTCGTCCTCACGGCGGTAGCGACGGCCGATGGCTCCGGCTTCGTCGTAGTCAATCATCCACTCGTGCTGGCGCAGGTCGGCGGCGAGCTTCTGCGCCACGTTCTGCAGATCGGGCTTCTTGCTCAACGGCAGCACGGCGGCCTTGACCGGAGCCAGACGCGGATCGAGGTGCAGCACGGTGCGCTTGTCCACGCCGCCCTTGGTGTTCGGAGCCTCGTCAACGTCGTAGGCGTCGACCAGGAAGCACATGAGGGAGCGGGTCAGGCCGGCGGCCGGCTCGATGACGTACGGCACGTACTTCTCGCCGGTGGCCTGGTTGAAGTAGCTCAGGTCCTCGCCGGAATGCTCGGCATGCGCGGACAGATCGAAGTCCGTGCGGTTGGCGATGCCTTCGAGCTCTCCCCAATCGGAGCCTTGGAAACCGAACTTGTATTCGATGTCGACGGTGCGCTTCGAATAGTGGGCGAGCTTCTCCTTCGGGTGCTCGTAGTGACGCAGGTTCTCCGGCTTGACGCCGAGGTCGAGGTACCACTGGGTGCGTGCGTCGATCCAATACTGGTGCCAGGCCTCGTCCTCGCCGGGCTTGACGAAGAACTCCATCTCCATCTGCTCGAACTCGCGGGTACGGAAGATGAAGTTGCCCGGCGTGATCTCGTTACGGAAGGACTTGCCCATGTTGGCGATGCCGAACGGCGGCTTCTTGCGGGAGGAGGTCATCACGTTCTTGAAGTCCACGAAGATGCCCTGCGCGGTTTCCGGACGCAGATAGTGCAGGGAGTTCTCGTCCTCGACCGGGCCGAGGTGGGTGCGCAGCATCATGTTGAAGTCGCGCGGTTCGGTCCACTTGCCGCGGGTTCCGCAATCCGGGCACACGATGTCGGCCATACCGTTCTCCGGCAGCTTGTCGCCATGCTTCTCGGCGTACGATTCCTCCAGCTTGTCGGAGCGCTGGCGCTTGTGGCAGTTCAAACACTCCACCAGCGGATCGTTGAAGACGGCCACGTGGCCGGACGCGACCCACACCGGAGTCGGCAGGATGATGGAGGTGTCGACGCCCACCACGTCGCCACGGGTGACGACCATGGAGCGCCACCATTCGCGCTTGATATTGTCCTTCAGCGCCACGCCGAGCGGACCGTAATCCCATGCGGAACGGGTTCCGCCATAGATTTCACCGGCGGGGAACACAAAGCCACGACGCTTGGCGAGGGATACGACTTCATCGAGTTTGGATACAGCCACAATGCACCTTCTGGTATGAACGGTTTGGGGTCTTTACAACCGCACAGCCTACCGTCACATGCTGACAGCCCAGCCGCCGTCCCGCATGCGCACGGGAGACCATGCGGCAAGCGATCGGAACGGCGGCAGACGATGCATTACACAAGGTAGGCTGGAGATATGCTGTACCACAACCCGAATTCGCGCGGCCGGCGAAATGTCTTGCGCATTGTGGGCGTGCTTGTCGTGCTTGCGGTCATCGCCAGCGTCGCCAATTTTCTCCGCACCACCACCAGCGACGCGGTCAGTAACGTCAAGCCGCAGATCGAAACGATGCAAAGTATCCGGCAGACCGCGCAGGACAGCATCACGTTCGCGCAGAGCATGGATGATCCGAACCAATTCGCCACGCACATCGAAACCGTGCAACGATATATTGACGATTACGACCGGCTTGCCGACGCCAAGCAGATCAAGTACCTGTTGTCGGACAATCCGCAGGAACGCATCATCGGGCTGTTGTACCGCAACCAACAGCGCACCATCATCGATAACATGCGCGTGGCGGCGCATAATCTCGACAAACAGACCAAAGAACTGCTCAGCGCGGTCGACGCGGCCATGTCGGATGATTTCAGCCAGCATGCGGCGCAATGGCTGCTGCAAGTGGATGATCCGACGCAGGTGAACGAGCTCATCGACCGATACGGCAAACAGCGCGAGTACGCATCGATGCGGGAGATGCTCACCGACCTGCGATCATTGCACAAGCTGCGCTCGGACGTGAAGCAGCAGGTCTCGTCCGCGGTCAGCAATCTGCACAGCGAGGAAGCCTCGGCGGCTGCGATCGCCGTGCCCGAGCGCAACGGCGATCTCGATCCGGCCGGATGGTACACGCTCGCCACGAACGTGGCATCGACGATGGGCGTGCAGATCGAACAGACCATGGAATTCAACTGCGGCGGCCAGTCGGGCGAGAATCCGAATGGATTCGTGACGGCATATTACTGCCAGATGCCCGACCGCTCGCAGCGGGATATCATGCATATCCTCACCACACACCCGGATTGGACGCAGACCGCGCGAAGCCCCTGGCTGGTGGACATGGTCAAGCACGAACTTTCGCACCGTTCGATCATGATCTCCTGCGGCACCACACAGCCGAAGATTGCGTCCGACCGCACGGAGGCGGTGACGAATTCCTATTCGGTGCTGTTTTTCGGGGCCGATCGCGGACGCATCGCCACGGAACAACAGGGAGTCGCCGAATACGCGATGGACGCGCAAAGCGACCAGATCGCCACCTCCATCCACGATGGCAATTGCGGATGATAGGAAAACACGCTGTCAATAGGGACGAATACATTAAATATTGTTTTGAACATGCAGGGGTGCTTGGCGGCGGAAACCGGCAAGCTGAGATAGGCCAAGGCCTGACCCTTTGAACCTGTTGGTTAGAACCAACGTAGGGAGCAGACATGAGCAGTGACTCATTCAACGACGCCGAACGCAACGACAGCGAAGAGGCCGTTTCCGCAATCGATCCGATTCGCGCGAAAATCAAGCAGGCCGTCACGGACGTGCACGAACAGACTCCGTTGGCGCAGTCGTTCACCAATTTCGTGACCATCAATCTCGTCGCCAACGCGCAGCTTGCGGCGGGCGGCACCGCGGCCATGAGCTATCTGCCGGATGACGTGATCGCCACCGCCGAAATCGCCGGATCGAACTACATCAATGTGGGCACGCTGCTGCCGTTCTTCAAGGACGCGCTGCCGGAGATCGCATACAAACTGCATAAGAACGGCAAGACGTGGGTGCTTGACCCGGTCGCGGCCGGCATCGGCGAGACGCGCACGGCCATTCTCGAATCCTTCCGCATGTATCCGCCGACCGTCGTGCGCGGCAACGCGAGCGAAATCATCGCCCTTGATGCGATGTGGAGGCTTGCCGACGCCGAGCGGACCGCTCCGACCACACCGACCACCCGTCCGGCTGGCGTGGAGGCCGTCGACGAGGTCGATGCGGCCGTCAACGCGGCCAAGCGTGTGGCCCGTCATCTGGCGAAGCACTCCCCCGTCGGCAAGGGCGCGGTCGCTGTGTCCGGCGCGGTCGATTTGGTGACCGACGGAGAGCGCACGTTCCGTCTGCCCGGCGGCAGCGCGATGATGACGAAGATCACCGGCGCCGGCTGCTCGCTCGGCGGTGTGACCGCAACGTATCTTGCCGTGGCCGAGCCGCTTGTCGCCGCTCTTGCCGCGTCGCTGCTGTACGACCGCGCGTCCGAAATCGCCGAAGCCAAATCCGACGGCCCCGGCTCCTTCCAAGTGGCGCTGCTCGATGCGCTGTGGAACGTCACCGCCGACCAGGTGGCCGCGTCCGAAATCATCGAAACCAACTGACCGCAACGTTTCGCGGCTGGTTTCGCACTATCGCAATCATATATACGAAATATATACGTTCGTTGCGGTGAGACAAAAATAACAAGACTTCTTCTGGAGCACTTATCCAAAGAAAAACAAAGGGGAAACCAATGAATAATTATCCATTCGCCTCAATGCGCGACTGTTTCGACATGAGCGCGTATTTTGTGGTCGGCCCGCAGGATTGCAAGGGTCGGCCGGTGACGGATGTGGTAGATGACGCGTTGCGTGGGGGCGCGACGTTCATCCAGCTGCGAGCTAAGGACGCGGATGCGAAGGACATCACCGAAATGGCACGCGACATCGCGCAGATCATCGAAGATGACGGCAAGTCCGATTCCGTGGCGTTCGTGATCGACGACCGCGTGGACGTGGTATGGCAGGCCCGCAACAAGGGCATCAAAGTGGACGGTGTACATATTGGTCAGACCGATATGGAGCCGCGTGAAGCCCGCGCACTGCTCGGCGAGGACGCCATCGTTGGCCTGTCCGCCGAAACCGAAAGCCTGGTGAAGCTCATCAACGAGCTGCCGAACGGCTGCATCGATTACATCGGCGCCGGCCCGCTGCATGTGTCCACCACCAAGCCTGAGGCTTCCGTGGGCGGCAACGACGGTTCCGGACATACGCTTGACGAGGAGCAGATCAATACGATTTGCGCGGCAAGCGAATTTCCGGTGGTGGTCGGCGGCGGTGTGCATGCCGACGATATGGAGATGCTGGCACGTTCGAAAGCGGCCGGCTGGTTTGTAGTGTCCGCGATTGCGGGTGCGGACGATCCGGAAGCAGCCACCCGTGAGATGGTGACGCGTTGGAAGGCGGTGCGCGGCGATAAGAAGCATGGTTATGCGCCGCGTGTGGAGGCTGCCGTGGAAGAAGCTGAGAAGCCTGCCGAGACAGGTGAAAAGAAGTTCACCAACGCCAAGGAGGCTAAAGCTGCTTCCAAGCTGGCCAAGCAGCAGCGTGTGGATATTGCAGCCCGCGATTCCAAGCAGCGCGACAAGGCACATATACGCAAGACCACACTGGTGCATTTCGAAAACCAATTCGGCACGTACGATTTGGAAGTGCCGTACACCGAAATCGAACTGTCCGACACCCCCGGTGTCGGACCAAACGCGCCGTTCAAGGATTACAACACGGAAGGCCCGAAATGCGATCCGAAGGAGGGTCTGGCTCCGTTGCGTCTCGACTGGATTCGCGACCGTGGCGATGTCGAGGAATACGACGGCCGTCGCCGCAATCTTGAGGATGATGGCAAGCGTGCCATCAAGCGCGGCAAGGCGTCCAAGGAATGGCGTGGCCGCCAGCATAGGCCAATGCGCGCGAAGGATCATCCAGTGACCCAAATGTGGTATGCACGCCACAACATCATCACCCCGGAAATGCGTTATGTGGCCGAACGCGAGCATTGCGACGTGGAGCTCGTACGCTCCGAACTCGCCGCGGGCCGCGCGGTCATGCCATGCAACATCAACCATCCCGAAGCCGAGCCGATGATCATCGGTTCCAAGTTCCTCACCAAGCTCAACGCCAACATGGGCAATTCCGCCGTCACTTCGTCTATTGACGAGGAGGTGGAGAAGCTCACGTGGGCCACCAAGTGGGGCGCCGACACCGTGATGGACCTGTCCACCGGCAACGACATCCACACCACCCGCGAGTGGATCCTGCGCAACTCCCCCGTTCCGATTGGCACCGTGCCGATGTATCAGGCGCTCGAAAAGGTGGAGGATGATGCTTCCAAGCTGAGCTGGGAACTGTTCCGCGACACCGTGATCGAGCAGTGCGAGCAGGGCGTGGACTACATGACCATCCATGCGGGCGTGCTGCTGCGTTTCGTGCCGCTGACCGCCAACCGCATGACGGGCATCGTTTCCCGTGGCGGTTCCATTATGGCCGAATGGTGTTTGCAGCATCATCAGGAAAGCTTCCTGTACACGCATTTCGATGAATTGTGTGAGATCTTCGCCAAGTACGATGTGGCGTTCTCGCTTGGCGACGGTCTACGTCCGGGCTCGCTGGCCGATGCCAACGACGCGGCGCAGTTCGCGGAACTTATGACGCTTGGCGAGCTCACGCAGCGCGCATGGAAGCATGACGTGCAGGTGATGATCGAGGGGCCGGGTCACATTCCGTTCGACACCGTGCGCATGAACATCGAAATGGAGAGGGCGATCTGCAAGGACGCGCCGTTCTACACGCTTGGACCGCTTACCACTGACACCGCTCCCGGCTACGACCACATCACGTCGGCGATCGGCGGCGTGGAAATCGCCCGCTATGGTACCGCCATGCTGTGCTACGTGACGCCGAAGGAACATCTTGGGTTGCCGAACAAGGACGACGTCAAGCAAGGCGTGATCGCATACAAGATCGCCTGCCATGCGGCGGATATCGCCAAGCACCATCCACATGCGATAGACCGCGACAATGCGATGAGCAAGGCTCGTTTCGAATTCCGTTGGCTCGACCAGTTCAACCTGAGCTACGATCCGGACACCGCGATCGCGTTCCATGACGACACGCTGCCCGCTGAGCCGGCGAAGATGGCGCATTTCTGTTCGATGTGCGGTCCGAAGTTCTGCTCCATGGCGATTTCGCAGAACATCCGCAAAAAGTTCGGTAATGCCGAAGCGCAGGAGAAGCTCGTCGCCGACGCGCAGACGATCGCGGCCGGAATGCAGGCGATGAGCGAGAAATTCCGCGAAGGCGGCTCTACACTGTACCAGTGAGAGCGAGCATATGAATATGCACGTGTGTTCGTGACGTACTTTGACGAACACACGGCGTAGACTGGCGGATTTGTGAGGTGAGTCTCATACGAATCCGCCAGTTTGCATAACGAACGCTATTGAAGGAGTCAGGAAGGGAACATTATGACCAGCACATTGCCACCGGTATTGAGCATCGCAGGATCGGATTCGTCCGGCGGTGCCGGCATTCAGGCGGATTTGAAGACCATGCTCGCCAACGGCGTGTTCGGCATGACCGCGATCGCGGCGCTGACCGCGCAGAACACCACCGGCGTGACGATGGTCACCAACACTCCCCCGGAAATGCTTGCGGCGCAGATCGACGCGGTGTTCGAAGACATTCCGCCGGTGGCGGTGAAGATCGGCATGGTGTCCAGCGCCGAGCTCATCACCGTGATCGCCGACCGTCTGACCGCGCACAACGCGAAGAACGTGGTGCTCGACCCGGTGATGGTGGCCACGTCCGGCGCGAAGCTCATCGAGGATGATGCCATCGCGGCGCTGACGTCCAAACTGTTCCCGCTGGCCACCGTGATCACGCCGAACATGCCGGAGACCCAGGTACTGTGCGACTTGGCCGTAGAGCAAGGTGCGGGCGCAATCGACTATGAGAACGGCGAATCCATCTCCACCGAGAACGACATGGTGACCGCAGGTCATCTGCTCGCCGGCCATTTCGGCTGCGCGGTGCTCGTCAAGGGCGGCCACGGCACGCATGACGCGAGTGACGTGCTTGTCGAGCCGGATGGCAAGATCACCTGGTTCCGTTCCCGTCGCATCAACAACCCGAACACGCACGGCACCGGCTGCACGCTGTCTTCCGCCATCGCCAGCCATTTGGCTCTTGGCGAGGCGCTGCCGACGGCCGTCGACCATGCCAAGCTGTACCTGACCGGCGCTTTGGAAGCGCAGCTCGATCTTGGACATGGTTCCGGTCCGATGGACCACGCGTGGAAGTGGCGTTGAGCCAAGCCACGCAAACCACGCGAACCACGGCAACCGTTGGAACAGTACAACAAGTAATCGCACGAAAACACACGAGACAACGCTGAGAAAGGTAATCATGACGCTCGATCGCAACGCAGAAAAGCAGGAAGTGCCCGTCAATCCGGAAACCGGCAAACCATATATCAACACGCTTGCCGCAGTAGCCATCTCCCCCGCCGGCGCCAGCCCGGAGAAGTCCACGTACGTGGCGCAGGCCGTGGACGTAATCCGTGAATCCGGCCTGCCGAACGAGACGAACGCCATGTTCACCAACATCGAAGGAGACATCGACGATGTGCTCAAGGTGATCCGCGACGCCACCATGAAGCTCGCCGGCCAGGGATACCGCACCGACGTGGTGATCCGTCTCGACATCCGCCCCGGTTTCGAAGGACAGATCCACGCCAAGCAGGAACTGGTAAACGAGATTCTGTCGAAATAACCCCCTTTACAGTGGTGAAACGAAACCATTCCATGTAAAAAAGCGCGCTTTTTCTTGGCAAAAGCGCGCTTTTCGCGTTTATTTGGGTATAGTGTTGCGATTATGACGACAATGAAGGAAATCGCCAAACAAACGGGGGTATCCATCTCCACTGTATCCCTGGTGCTCAACGGACGCGACGAAGGCAGGGTAAATCCCGCGCTCGCCAAACTCGTACGCAACAAAGCGACCGAACTCGGGTACAAGATCAATCCGTTGGCGCGAAGCCTGCGCACCAACAAAACCCGTATTCTCGGCTTCATCAGCGAGGAAGTCGCCACCACGCCATACGCAGGCGGCATCATTCTGGGCGCACAGGATGCGGCCAGTGCCTACGGCTACATGCTGTTCACAGTCAGCACCGACGGCAAGGCGAGCGAGGAGAACGAAATCGCCACGTTGAAACGATACGGCGTGGATGGATTCTTCTATTCGAAGATGTCGAACCGCATCGCGCATGTGCCTGAATCGTTGAGCGATTATCCCGTGGTGATGGTGGACGCCACCGATCATGAGAACAAGGTTCCCAGCGTCGAGCCCGACGAGTTCATGATCGGCTATGACGCCACGATACGGTTGCTGCAGGCCGATTGCAAACGTATCGCGTACGTGGGTTGCGCGGAAAACATGATCGCGCAGGACGGTCGTCTTGCCGGCTACCGCACCGCGTTGCAGGAGGCCGGACGTGCGTTCAACCCATCGCTGGTATGCAACGTAGTGCACAACGGTCCAGCTTTACGCGCCGTGAACAAGTTGTTCGACGACGAGCATCCGGACGGCTTCTTCTGCTTCAATGATGCGCGCGCCTGGTATGTGTACGAATGCGCGGCAAGAAGAGGGCTTACGGTAGGCAAGGATATTTCCGTGGTCGGCGTGGACAACCACCGCGTGTTCGCAGAGACACTTGAACCGCAGCTGACCACCGTCGAACTGCCACATTACGAAATGGGCTATTGGTCAGCCTGCAAGCTGATTTCCATGATTGAAGGCAAGGATGTGGATACCAGTTCATGTCCATCCGCCAGAGCTTCCCTGCCGCCGCTTGATGCGCCGATTCCGGCGAAGATCCACTGCGCATTGTTGGAAAAAGATTCCGTCATATCCTGATTTTTCTGTTTTTACAACGATTCAAATGCTTACGATTGTTCGCACAGCCATTTTCTATACATGAAAATTGTGCGTTTGTTCACGACACGCCGAATAAAGCAATCGTGCCAACAGTCCGCCAGCAGTTGATTCAGACTTAATTTCAACTATCCGCAAATCCTTACAAACGTTTGACGTCAAACGATTGACGTCAAACGATTGACGAAGCAGTTGCCATATGCTATCTTGAAGCCATGTTCGCTTTTCGGCACGGCAGCTGAAATCAGAGCAGGCGCAAGCCAAAACAACATCGGAAGCGATCGCTGCCGCGCGGCAGCGGCAGCGCGAAGAGAAAAAGAGAATCAAAATGGCAAGTAAAACACGTTCTGTATGGAAGAATCCTTCCTATCTGCAGAGCTCCTTCGGCATTTTCATGTTCTTCTGTTCCTGGGGCATCTGGTGGTCCTTCTTCTCCCGCTGGCTCACTGACCCGACCCACGGTCTGGGCATGAGCTCCGCGGAACAGGGCCAGATCTACTCCATCAACTCCTTGGCCACCCTGGTCATCATGTTCGTTTACGGCACCATTCAGGACCAGCTGGGCATTAAGCGTAAGCTCGTGATCTTCATCTCTGCGGTCGCTGCATGCGTTGGCCCGTTCGTGCAGTTCGTGTACCAGCCGATGCTGACCGCCGGCGGCACCACCCGATTCATCGGCGTGCTTCTCGGCTCCATCGTGCTGTCCGCAGGCTTCATGGCTGGCTGCTCCCTGTTCGAAGCCATCACCGAACGTTACTCCCGTAAGTTCGGCTTCGAATACGGTCAGTCCCGCGCTTGGGGCTCCTTCGGCTACGCTGTCGTGGCACTGTGCGCAGGCTTCCTGTTCAACATCAACCCGCTGCTGAACTTCTGGGTTGGTTCCATCTGCGGTCTCAGCATGCTGTGCGTCTATGCTTTCTGGGTTCCGGCCGAGCAGAAGGAAGAACTCAAGAAGGAAGCTGATCCGAACGCAACTCCGACCAACCCGTCCTTCAAGGAAATGGTCTCCGTCCTGAAGATGCCGACCCTGTGGGTGCTCATCATCTTCATGCTGTTCACCAACACCTTCTACACCGTGTTCGATCAGCAGATGTTCCCGAACTACTACGCCTCCCTTTTCTCGACCACCGAAATCGGCAACGCCACCTACGGCACCCTGAACTCCTTCCAGGTGTTCCTTGAGTCCGCTATGATGGGCGTCGTCCCGATCATCATGAAGAAGATCGGCGTGCGTAACTCCCTGCTGCTCGGCGCCACCGTGATGTTCGCCCGTATCGGTCTGTGCGGCGTGTTCCATGACCCGGTCTCCGTCTCCATCGTCAAGCTGTTCCACTCCATCGAGGTACCGCTGTTCTGCCTGCCGGCGTTCCGTTACTTCACCCTGCACTTCGACACGAAGCTGTCTGCCACCCTGTACATGGTTGGTTTCCAGATCGCTTCCCAGATCGGCCAGGTGATTTTCTCCACCCCGATGGGTGCTCTGCATGATGCCATGGGCGACCGTCCGACCTTCTTCACCATCTCTGCCATCGTGTTTGCGGCTCTGGTCTACGGCTTCTTCGTCATCAAGAAGGATGATCAGGAAGTCGGCGGCGATCCGTTCTACACTGACAAGCAGCTCAAGGCCATGAAGGCCGCTGATGCGGAAGTGAAGGCCTGAGTCTCAGCCCGTACTAAGTCGGCGTACGGCGTCGATGGTGGTCGCAACCTACATCCCTTCTCCCGCGATCATCATCGGTACCGTACGCATCATAACAACAATCGTGGTGTCCGAAGCGTTTCCCTTTTTCCGCTTTGGGCACCATCTTCAAAAAGCTTTTTATCCAACAATTCATAACCCAGATTCAGAAAGGCATTCAACGATGACTGGCTTTACTCCGGACGCACCTGTCCTTCACGAAATCAAGAACCACAGCGAGGAACTCACCAAGGCAGAGGCCGGTGTCGCGGCCTTCGCAGCCAAGCGTAACAACCGCTGGTACCCGAAGTTCCACATCGCATCCAATGGCGGTTGGATCAACGATCCGAACGGCCTGTGCTTCTACAAGGGCCGTTGGCACGTCTTCTACCAGCTGCACCCGTATGGCACCCAGTGGGGTCCGATGCATTGGGGTCACGTCTCCTCCGCCGATATGGTCAATTGGAAGCGTGAGCCGATTATGTTCGCCCCGTCTCTGGAAGAAGAAAAGGACGGCGTCTTCTCTGGCTCCGCAGTGATCGGCGACGATGGCAAGCTCAAGTTCTACTACACCGGCCACCGTTGGGCCAACGGCAAGGACAACACCGGCGGCGACTGGCAGGTACAGATGCTCGCCGAACCAGACAACGATGAGCTGACCAGCGCCACTAAGCGCGGTATGGTCATTGATTGCCCGACCGACAAGGTGAACCACCACTACCGCGACCCGAAGGTCTGGAAGACCGGCGACAAGTGGTACATGACCTTCGGTGTCTCCTCTGCCGAGAAGCGCGGCCAGATGTGGCTGTTCTCCTCCGACGACATGGTCAAGTGGACCTATGAGCAGGTGCTGTTCGAGCATCCGGATCCGGACGTGTTTATGCTTGAGTGCCCGGACTTCTTCCCGATCAAGGACGTCGAAGGCAACGAGAAGTGGGTTATCGGCTTCTCCGCCATGGGTGCCAAGCCGTCCGGCTTCATGAACCGCAACGTCAACAACGCCGGCTACATGATCGGCACTTGGACTCCGGGTGAGCAGTTCAAGCCGGAAACCGAGTTCCGTCTGTGGGATTGCGGCCACAATTACTACGCGCCGCAGTCGTTCAACGACGGCAAGCGTCAGATCGTCTACGGTTGGATGAGCCCGTTCGTCGAGCCGATTCCGATGCAGGACGACGGCTGGTGCGGCAACCTCACCCTGCCGCGTGAGATCACGCTGGGCGCCGACGGCGACCTGCACACCGCACCGGTGGCCGAAATGGAAGGCCTGCGCGAGGATACCGTCGATTTCGGTGCGATCGATCTGGACGTCAGCGGCGAGAAGACCATTGTGGACGATGCCGAAGCCGTGGAAATCGAAATGACCATCGACCTGGCCAACTCCACCGCCGAGCGTGCCGGCCTGCGTGTCCACGCCACCGAGGATGGCGCCTACACGTCCGTTGCGTATGACGATCAGATCGGCCGCGTGGTGGTCGACCGTCAGGCCAACGCTCAGGGCGATCGCGGCTACCGTACGGCACCGCTGTCCGAAGCCGAACTTGCCGCCGGCGAACTCAAGCTGCGCGTGTACGTGGACCGTGGCTGCGTGGAGGTGTACGTCAACGACGGCCGTCAGGTGCTCAGCTCGTACAGCTACGCGTCCGAAGGTCCGCGCGCCATCAAGCTCGTGGCCGAATCCGGCACGCTCAAGGTCAAGTCCCTGGTGCTTCACCACATGAAGTCCATCGGACTGGAATGATAGACGTCTGTCATGGTTGACAGGCAAACGACCATAAGGCAGTAGCAAGGGGTATATGGGAAGGCCTCCGCATCGGAAGGGTGCGGAGGCCTTTCTATATCTGTCTCTCTATATCTAAAGTGATATCTGGGATGGTATCCAACGCACGTTATCTCTCGTTACTGCCGTACTTGCTGTGCGGGTTTGCCTACGTTCCGCCCCACCGTCTATACTGGCGAGCCGGTAACAATCTTTTCTGGCCGATTGGCGGGCAGGCTCCTCACCTTACTGATTTCCCGCAGTCGGTCACGTGCGCGTCCACTTTGACGCAGAAAGCAAGGTGAACGATGGCGGAATCGCACGTTCAACACAAACTACTCGGTATGGCGAAGCGTCGTATTCCAACGCTGATCGCCGTCATCACACTGCTTGTCGTATGGGAGGCATGGGTGCGATTGGGGCACGTGCCATCCACGATGATCGCCGCCCCCAGCGAAATCGCGCAGGCGACCGTCGAAACATGGCCGACCCTGTGGCCCGCGACCGAAGTCACGCTGTTGGAAGGCACCGTCGGCTTCCTGTTCGCCGTGACATGCGGCATTCTGATCGGCATTCTGCTGTACTGCTCCCGTATTGCCGATGCCGCGTTGTTCCCGCTGCTGTCGGCCGCGCAGACGATGCCGTTGATTTCAATCGCGCCACTGTTTCTGATCTGGTTCGGTTTCGAGATTTCCGGCAAAATCGTGATCGTGGCCGTGTTCGGCTTGTTTCCGATCGCCGTGCAGACGGTTCGCGGGCTTGAGGCGGTGCCGCAGTTCTATTCCGATGTGGCGTTGACATGCGGCGCGACCCGCGCATGGACGCTGTGGCATGTGAAGCTTCGCGTCGCCGCACGGCAGATCTACGGCGGCATCCGCGTATCCGCCGCATACATCTTCGCCACCGCCACCACTGCCGAGTATCTGGGTGCGCGCAAGGGCCTCGGCATCTGGCTGCAGGCGGCTTACAATTCGTTCCGCACGCCGCTGATCTTCTCGGCCACGCTGGTCATCATCGTCATCACCGGCATACTCATGTGCCTCGTGAATCTCAGCGAACGCCTGCTGCTCGGCCCAGCCGACGCGGACGCCGATCCGGACGCGGACCAGTGAAAACGCAACAATCACCATTGCGGCCCTCATCATCGTCATGCACACCCGTATAATGGGACTCGCTGTTTAGCCAATGTGTGGCAAACCGGCAATGTTCCACAGCTTCGGCGTCAAACGGTCAACCGGGCGGCGGCAGGCATCATAAGGAACGTCGGGGGCATTGGACGAGCGGGGGCCTTAGCCCTTCGTATCGTTTTCTGCCCGAACCCCGCCCGCAGCGTCATCCCTAGAAAACGGTAGAGAAGCAAGATTCAAGGGAAATCGCAAGGTATGAAGAAGACCATCTTCAGCAAAGCAATCGCAATCCTCGGCTCGATCGCCATGCTCGTCAGCGTGGCCGCATGCGGGCAAAGCAACGACTCCACGAAAACCGCGGCGGACGGCAACGGCCTCACCAAGGTGACGTTCATGCTTTCGTGGGCGCCCGACACCAACCATATCGGCGTGTATGTGGCGAAGAACAAAGGCTATTTCAAGCAGGCCGGTCTTGACGTGGACATCGTGGCGGTGGCGCAGGCCGGCGCGGAGCAGGCCGTGAACAACGGTATGGCGGATTTCGCGCTGTCCAACCTCACCAACGTGGGCATTTACACGCTTAAGGGCGCGAAAATCAAACAGGTCATGCAGGTGCAGCAGAAGCCGAGCGCCATCTGGTGTTCGCTCGCGTCGAACAAGGACATCAAGTCCCCGAAGGATTTCGACGGCAAGACCTTCGCCACGTTCGGCTCCAACGAATCCGACGCGGTGATCCGCCGCATGATTCAGACCGACGGCGGCAAGGGCACGTTCGACAAGGTGACCGTCGGCACGTCCACCTTCCAGACGCTGTCCAGCGACAAAGCCGATTTCGGTGGCTTCTACGCCACGTGGGAGGGCGTGCAGGCCGACATGTACGGCCCGAAGCTCAGCTGCTTCAGCGAGCCTGATTACGGCGTGCCGGGCAACGCCGACGCCATCGGCATCATCACCAACACCAAGACCATCTCGTCCAATCCAAATCTGGTGCGAAAGTTCGTGCAGGCCACCAAGAAGGGTTACGAGTACGCCTACGCGCATCCTGGCGATGCCGCCGGAATCCTCGTCAAGGAGGCTCCGGACGCGAATCTGAAGCCGGCTTTCGTCAAGAAGAGCATGAAGACCATTGTGGACGGTCAATATTGGGGCGATCCGGCCAAAATCAAGGACGGCTCGTTCACCTTCGGTACCAACGATCTGAAGGGCACGCAGGAATATTTCGACTTCCTTGCCAAAGCCGACACGTATACCGATTCGCATGGCAAGGTGATTCACCAGGCTCCACAGTCGAAGGATCTCGCCACCGACGAATTCCTGAAGTAGCGGATTTTGAAATAACAGCTTTCTTAAGAAACGAATCCTGCTTAAGAAAGCGAATATTGAAATAACGGATTCCCCTAAGAGAAAGACCGGCCGATGACGCCCACACCCTCCGGCAAACGCAAGATGATTCTCGATGTCGACACCGGCATCGACGATGCGCTGGCTTTGACGTATCTCGTCTCGTTTGACGACGTCGAGATACTAGGCGTCATCGGCACCTATGGCAACGTTTCGGCTGACACCGCCGTACGCAACACGGCTTATGTACTGGAACGGTTGGGGTTCCGGGACGTTCCGGTGATGTGCGGCTCGACGCGCCCCTCCTGGGCGGCCGCGTTCATTCCCGACGCCGGCTGCGCGCAGTTCCACGGCACGGATGGATTGGGCGGATTCGGCCCGTCCGCTGATTGTGCCGTCGGACGGCATACGTCTGTTTGTGACGATTCGAACATCCAGACGCTCAATCCGGCACCCAATGTGTCCGATTCGTCAGGATTGGATGTTCGAGCGATGCGCGGGCTGATTTCCGTTGGCGGATATGACGTGCACGACCCTCACGCCAATCCCGCAGCCGACTCGTTTTCACTTTCGTTTACCGTCTGCGATGCCGGCGGCGACAACGATTGTGAGGACCGTTCCCACTCCCCTGTCGCTCTGCCGGACGGCGTTCGATTCCTCATCGACGCGGTTCGCTTCTACGGTAGTGACGTCACGGTGGTGGCGACCGGCCCGCTGACCGACGTCGATGCGGCGCTTGCCGCGGCACCGGATATCACTAGCCGGCTCCGGCTGGTAATGATGGGGGGAACGCTGACGCAGGAAGGCAACTGTTGGGATGCGACCGCCGAAACGAACATCATCCAGGATCCGGAGGCCGCCGACCGCGTGTTCCATTCCGGTGCGGATGTGACGCTGGTCGGACTGGACGTGACGCATCAGTGCCTGTTGGGGTCCGACGCGACCGTACAGTGGCGTCAGGCCGCATCGCAATCGCAGGATGGCGACGTGCGGACGTTCCTTGCCGATATCGCCGATTTTTCCATCGCGGCCAATTTCGCCGCAGACCCCCGACTATTCGCAGCCGGCATGCCATTGCACGATCCGCTCGCCGCAGCCGTAGCGGTGGATCCGAGTTTGGTGGAATGTTTCGATCTGCCGATGAAGGTCGAAACGGAGACAGGCGATTTTCATGGCACGCGCGGCCGCACCATCGGCGATCCGGCCGGACTGATTGACCCGTCGGCGCCACGCGTGCACGTGGCGCTCACCGTGGATCATGATCGTTTCATAACTGATTTCACGTGGCGAATCGCGCAACTGGCAGGCGATTAAAAGCCGTTTTAGGAGCAGAATAGAAAAAAGACCCCCGCGGGGGTCTTTTTCTCATTTCTTCACGTCCTGCAATTATTGACGGCCTACGGCCGGCTCAACATTACCCTCGCGGCATAGCCGCTCGGGCGTGAAGCTGGAACAGCCCACCGGGCTGTTCCTTATCGCTTCACGCCTCCAAAGCGACGATCGCGGTGAATATAGTGGTCGATGGAGCGCCACAGCACATCACGGCCGCAATCCGGGAACAGTTCCGGCACGAAGTCGAGTTCCGCGTAGGCGGCTTCCCACGGCAGGAAGTTGGACGTGCGCTGCTCGCCGGACGTGCGGATCACCAGATCGCAATCGGGAATATCCGGGTTGTACAGGTGCTCGGCGATCATCTTCTCCGTCACACGATCGCCGGAGATCTTGCCGTCACGCACCTCACGTGCGATGGCCGCGCAGGCGTCCGCGATTTCGGCGCGGCCACCGTAGTTCAGGCAGAACACCACGTCGATGGTCTTGTTGTTCTTGGTTTTCTCCTGCGCCACTTCCAGCTCGTCGATGACGGATTTCCACAGCTTCGGACGGCGGCCGGACCAGCGCACGCGCACGCCCCACTCGTTCATCTGATCGACACGACGGTGGATGATGTCACGCGAGAAGCCCATAAGGAAACGCACTTCCTGCGGCGAACGCTTCCAATTCTCCGTGGAGAACGTGTACAGAGACAGGTAGCGCACGCCCGCTTCGATGGCGCCGGCGATGGTGTCGAACACCACCGGTTCGGCCGCCTGATGGCCGTCGGTGCGGATGAGTCCGCGCTGCTGGGCCCAACGGCCGTTGCCGTCCATGATCACGCCGACGTGGCGCGGAACCTTGTTCTTTGGAAAATCGGGAATGATCGACGGATCAGAAAACGGTGCCGCCGGAATGTCAAGGGATTTGTAATCCACGTTCTCAAAAGCCATACCCGCTAATCTAGCAAGCGCATGGAACGAATCGGCCGTTCCAAATAGTATTCGCCCCATTCTTCCACTATTTGGTGGGTTTCCCGTTGAATCGACGCGGCCGCCGGAACACCGTCCAGCTCCCCCCAATCGCCATCGACAAGCGCCGAAAGCCGGCAAATCGCATCCCACGACACCGCTTCCGATTCGGGGGTATGATCGGCGGCGCACATCAGGCCGCCGGCGGGAATCGAAAAATACCAGGACAGCGTGGACGAAATCGGCTCGCCGCACACCACGCAGACGCGCAGACGGGGTGTCCAACCAGCGATCGCCAGTGCGCGCAGCACGTACGAATCGCCAATCGTGGACGGCTCGTGCGCATGTTTGGCAAGCGCGTTCAACGCGCCCAATACCAGCCGGTATTGGGCGACCGCAGGCTCCTTTTCCGTGGCGACCAGCTTGTCGGCGGTTTCGCAGATCACGTTCGCCGCCGTATACGCTTGAAAATCGGCGCAAATCGGCCCTGCATACGCGGCGATCGATTCGGCTTGGGACACGACGTCGAGCGAACGACCTTCCGCAATGAGCAGCGCCACGCGCATGAACGGTTCGAGTCGGCCTCCGAAACGCGATTTGGTACGGCGCACGCCTTTCGCGACGGCGCGTACTTTGCCATGGTCACGTGTGAGCAAGGTGAGTATGCGGTCGGCTTCGCCGAGTTTGGCGGTGCGCAGCACCACGCCTTCGTCTTGATACAGCGGCATCGCACCTCCTTTTCTTGCCGTTCATCGCATCCTGTTATGCATACGCTCGCCGCACGTGCGCGTTCCGAAATACATTCGCCCCGTCAGTAGATGAACAGCCCCCAGAACGCGAACACCAGCAATACGCAGAACATGGCGGCCACGGTCAGCCAGAACATCACGCGTCCGAACCGCGTGGAAGCCAGCACCGGCTGCCGTCCGCTGACGATTTCGCCGATGGCACCCTTACGTGGCGGCCACTGCGCGATGCCTCGATGGGTTGCCTCTTCGATCAGCCGCATGAACACGCGGGACCATGCCCACACCACGGCGACGCACACGATCTGGATCACCGGCCAGCTCCAATACATCACGCCCGGATTCTCCACTGGGGCACTGCCCCATGCCAGTTTGACCACACCCATGATCACATCGCCAAGGCCGGCGCAGAACAGCACGAACGTGGCCATAGTGGCGATAGTCAACGTGACCAGCGAGTTTTTGAACCCTTGCGCAAGCCCCAGCCGATACCGTCGTCCGTGGGCACGCGCCCAGATTTTACGCATCAGCACGGCGAGCCACAGCACGCCTGCGGCAAGCAGCAGCACCAGCATGCTGGCATGCAACGCGACCAGGTAGATGGTCAGGCCGCGATTGGCTTTGAGGTCCAATGGCACTGCGATTGACTGGTACATTCTGGTGCCGGCCACGCGTTCGCTGGTCTGTTTGAGTCCGTGCGTGGTGCCGACGGCCCAGTCGACCACATCGTCCACGTACGCGTCAGCGAACGGGGTTCCGGAATTGGCTTCGTCGCCGAGCCTCAGCACATGGTTGGCGATGGGGTACGTGCGTATGGTGACGTCCCAGTTGCCGGCCTGGTGAGCCAGATCGACGATTTTCTCCGTGCCTTCCACCTGCGCGGTCATGACGTCTTTCGTGCCATACGCCACCAATGTCGGAATGGCATACGCTTTCGGCGTCAACGTGTCGATGTCGAGGTTGGTGAGTCCGAACAGGGACGCGTCGATATTGAATACGCGGCGGACGATCGACTGGTAGCCGTCATGCGCGCCGACGAGCGCGAAGTCCTGTGCGGCGAGGAAGCCCAGCGAATACCGCGGCTCGTAGACCATCGGACTGAGCAGCATCTGAAAAGCGACGTCCGGATCGCGCTGCAGCAGATACGATGAGATCCATGTGCTTTCGGAAGTGGCGTAGATGCCCACTTTGGAGGCGTCCACCGTATCCATTTTCCGCAGGAGGTTGATGACCTGGTCGTAGATGGCGGCGGAACCCGGGTAGTCGCGATTGGCGTCGTTGGTGGACCAGACCGGCTTGTCAAGCACCGCCGTCACGAATCCCGCCGAAGACAGGTCGGAGGCCATGTCGCCGAAGGAATTGTCGCAGGTGCCATAGCCGGCGCCGTGCATGAAAACCACACCGGGACGTCCGTTCCCAGCCCCTTTCGGTTTGCGGATCAGCACTTTGATGTTCTGTATCTCACCGGTGGAAGGCCGTTTCGCTTTGATGGTGACGTACCGTTTCGCCACCTCGTAATCGCCTTTTTTCGCCAGTTTTTCGCCGGATGGATTGGCGAAGGTCACGGCGGTGTTGGCGTCAAGCGTTTCGATGGTCTGCTCGGTCGGCTCGTAGTTCCATGTGGATGCCGTCAGATTGGCCACGGACACCAGAATGCCCAGCAGCATGATGAAAATAGGCAGGTTGATCATGAGTCGCCGCCCGCGCGTCCACGGTTGATGTTGCGGTTGCGGACGCGCGGGCGATGAAACCGATTCTTGCCGTAATGATTGGCTGGCGGCTGATGATTGACGTTCCTGCTCTGACACGCCGCTCATTCTACCGGCCTTTGCTGAGAAGCCTGCGATTGCATGCTACCGACGGCACGCTGGAACATGGCTTTCAGCAGTTGCCGTTTTGCGTCACCGGCACGACCACCGGACCGGTGGCGGTGGCAGGCAACTGGCCGTCGGCCTCCATCTGCGCGGCGATCTCCTGCGCCTTGGCGAGCAGGGTTTCCACGATCTGGTCTTCCGGCACGGTCTGGATGACCTTGCCCTTGATGAAAATCTGCCCCTTGCCGTTGCCGGAGGCCACGCCCAAATCGGCTTCGCGAGCCTCGCCCGGACCGTTGACGATGCAGCCCATGACGGCCACGCGAATCGGCGCGGTCACGTCCTTCAACCCTTCGGTCACCGCGTTGGCCAGCTGAATCACGTCCACCTGGGAACGGCCGCAGGACGGGCAGGAGATGATGTCGAACTTACGCGGGCGCAATCCCATGTATTCCAGCAGCTTGCAGCCCACCTTCACCTCCTCCACGGGAGGCGCGGACAGTGAAACGCGGATCGTATCGCCGATGCCTTCGGCCAGCAGCGCGCCGAATGCCAGGCAGCTTTTGATTGTGCCCTGCCAGGTCGGGCCGGCTTCGGTGACGCCCAAATGCAGCGGCCAATCGCCCTTGGAAGCCAACAGACGGTACGTCTGCACCATGGTGACCACATCATGGTGCTTGACGGAAATCTTGAAATCGTGGAAGCCGACGTCTTCGAACATGCGCGCTTCCTTCATCGCGGACGCCACCAGCGCCTCCGGTGTCGGGCCGCCGTATTTGGCGTACAGCTCCTTATCGAGCGAACCGGCGTTCACGCCGATGCGCAGGGAAATGCCCGCATCCGTGGCGGCCTTGCAGATCGAAGGGCCGACCTCGTCGAATTTGCGAATGTTGCCGGGGTTCACGCGCACGGCCGCGCAGCCGGCGTCGATGGCCTGGAACACGTACTTGCTTTGGAAGTGGATGTCGGCAATCACCGGAATCGGCGATTTTTTGACGATTTCCGGCAATGCGTCGGCATCATCCTGGCTTGGCACGGCCACACGCACGATATCGCAGCCGGCCGCGGTCAGTTCCGCGATCTGCTGCAGGGTGGCCGGCACGTCAGCCGTCAGCGTATTGGTCATGGATTGCACTGAAATCGGCGCTCCCCCGCCGACCGGCACCGGGCCGACCATGATGCGGCGGGACTTGCGGCGCGGATGCAGCGGGCTTTCGCTGATGGCCGCGTCACCGGTTTTGCGGAACGGTTTTTCGATTTCTGGCATACGTGATCCTTGCATGTGCGAGGCGCGTTATGCGCCCCGCGATGGTTCTTACGGCTTGTGCTCTTTACTTGTTTATCAGCTTGTCGGCGCGGGCGCGAGCCTCCTGCTCGAGTCGGCTCATTTCCTCCACGGAAGCGAACAGCGGGTTGCCGCGCAGTTCGGCGTCCATCTCGTCAAGCACTTCGCGCACGGTGTCGACGATGCCGAGGTATGGCAGACGGTGTTCGAGGAACGCGTGGACGGCCTGCTCGTTGGCCGCGTTGAGCACGGCCGTATGCTTTTCGGACGATTCGAGGCAGTGCCGGGCCAGACTCACCGCGGGGAACGCCTCGTTGTCGAGCGGCTCGAACGTCCATGTGGCCGCCTTCGTCCAATCACAGGCGGCCGCGACGTCACCAAGACGCTCCGGCGCGGACAGGCCGAGGGCGATCGGCAGGCGCATGTCCGGCGGCGAAGCCTGCGCGATGGTGGCGCCGTCGCGGAATTCCACCATGGAATGCACGATGGATTGCGGATGCACGGTCACGTCGATGCGGCTCGGTGGCACATCGAACAGTCGGCTTGCTTCGATGACTTCAAGACCTTTGTTCATCAGCGTGGACGAGTTGATGGTCACGACCGGCCCCATGTTCCATGTGGGGTGGTTCAAGGCCTGTTCCGGCGTGATGTCGGTCATTTGGTCGCGCTTCCAGCCGCGGAACGGACCGCCGGACGCGGTGACGACGAGCTTGGACACTTCGCCGTGTGTGCCGGAACGCAACGACTGCCAGATGGCGGAATGTTCGGAATCGACCGGATTGATCTGCTTGTCGCGTACCTGCGCGCTAAACAGCAGGTGTCCGCCGGCCACCACGGATTCCTTGTTGGCCAATGCCAGCTGGGAGCCTGCCTGCAGTGCCGCGATGGACGGTTCGAGGCCGATGGAGCCGGTGATGCCGTTAAGCACCACGTCGGCGCCGGAGCCTGCCATGGCGATCACCGCGTCAGGGCCGGCTGTGATGTTGACGTTGCCTGCGCCGGCCTGTTCCAACGCCTCACGTAGCGCGGGGACGGCTTCCTTGTAGAAGATCGCGACGGTTGGCACATGGAATTTCGCCGCCTGCTGCGCAAGCAGTTCGACATGTGCTCCGCCCGCGGCGAGACCCGTCACGGTGAAGCGGTCGAGATGACGTGAGATGACGTCAAGGCCTTGGGTGCCGATGGATCCGGTGGAGCCCAGAATTACTACGGTTGATGGTTGCATGGGTTATGCGCTGCTCTCCGTATGATATGCCGATGTTCCGGCATTGGTTTGGACTATGTAAGTTTGGACTATGTAAGTTGGGACTGTGTAGTCGAGGCTGTGTAGTTGGGATTGTGTAAACGCGAGAACAGGCTGACGATTCCGCCAGCCTGTTTATTACCGTTGGTTCACTCGAAGGACGGGAACGACAGATCCGGAATATCGAGATTGTCGTCGTTGCCCGACGCCGGGAAAATCGACCTGAAAGCCGGGCTTGGTTCCGGCTTTTTGTCCTCCTGCTGCTTGTTCGCATCGGGTTCGGCGGACGGTTCAGTTGCCGGGGCAACTGCCGGTTCTACGGCAGGTTCAGCCGGAGCGGCCGGCTCGGCCGGAGCCTGTTCAACAACCGGAGCCGGAGTGACAGTTGGGTTCGAATCCGGAGCCGGAACGGCCGGTTCAGGCGTGAAGGATGGCGGCACCGAGGCTGCGAGGGAGCTCAGGCTCGTCGAACCGGTGGTGACCTGAGGCAAGTCGGACGCGGACAGGCTCGGAACCTGCGGCGTGAACGTGTTTTCCGTCTGGTTCGTCTCATTGATGGTGTGGGCCAGATGCGCCAACGCGGCCAAAGACGGATCCTGCTGCGGCTCGGGTTCAACCGGAGCCGGCGGGAATGCCGGAGCGGCTGGAGCCTGCGAATCGGTCGTGGTCGGAGCCGGAGTCTTTGGCGCGGCATCTTCCATCGCATCATCGGCAAGCGGATCGAACGCCTGGGTCTCTTCAACGGCGCTCGGCGCGGAAGAAGCGGAATCGGTCTGCGGCTGGAACACCGGAGGAACCACCGGAACCGCAGGCGGAGTGTTCATCGGCGTGGCAGGCACGCTCACCGGAGAGGTGACCGCGGACGTGAAGATCTCATGCTCGGCCTTGTTCAGCGCGTCGAAGGAATCCTCTTCGCTCGGCGTGACGGTTGGCACAGTAGGAGGAACCGGAGCAGCCGGAACCGTGGCGGAAGGAGCTGCGAACAGCGGTGCGATCATCTGGGTTTCGCCAGCTGCGGAATCACTGGAAGCCGGGGCAACGGACGGTGCGGCCGCGGCCATCGCCTCTTCGGAGGGTTCACCGACGAAATCCGCGACGCGCGCATACGATTCGAGTCGGGTCAGCAACTGCGCGCAGGCGGCCAGATAGTAATCCACCTGACGTTCGTCGTATCCCCTCTTGCCTTTGCGCTGAGTGAAGATCACGTTGCTCAAGGTCTGGGAATTCGTGTCGGCGATCGCCTTGGCGTCCGCTTCACTGACTTCCTCGACACCCAGCTCGCCGGCGGCTTTCGTCAGGCACTTGTCGATCACGCTGTCGACCTGCTTGCGGTCGTAGCTCGGATTCTTGCCCTCGCCCGGCTTGAACCGTTGGCCGTGCTCGCGTTCGGCATGCGCGTCGAGCTTCTTGAACAGGTCCTCGGTCTGCGCCTTCCATGCCACACGGCCATGCTGGGAGATTTCCCACGTGGTCTGCTTGTCGACCACGGCACGTTCCAGACGGGCAAGCGCGGCATCCACTTGGGCGATCACATAGCCGCCCTTGACCAGTTCGAAGGAGACGTTCTGAATATCATGCTGGGTGAGTTGCGCGCCCTCACCTTCATACAGCATGTGCGCACGTTCAAGGAAAGCATCCACCTGTTCCGCATCGTAGCCCCACTTTCGCTTCGCGGCATGAGCGATTCCCGATGCGTTCTTCTCGGTTTCAGGTTCCTGTGCCATTGGCGTTCGACCTCCTGCTACACGTATTAACGTCACTACTTTACGTGATTGATTCGACGCAGACGCCGCAAAAGATGAAAATTCAGTGAATCGACACGTGCGACTCATGGCCCACACGGCGGTTTCGTACCGATCAAGCGGCATCATATCCGCCATGCCGACACACGAGTGCGGCTCATCGCGCGGATACGGTACAGTAGTTCGTTGCGGGCGATTAGCTCAGTTGGTTAGAGCGCCACCTTTACACGGTGGATGTCGGGGGTTCGAATCCCTCATCGCCCACTTTTCGCAACGCCGTGAAAAATCAAGGAATCGCATATCATCCCGCGTAATATCAACGCGCGCACCCGTGTTTTGCCCACATTCCGCCCACGTTTTGTTTGTGTTTTGCCGGAAAGTCCACGTAATAGCGAAATCCCCCAAACCCAATGGACCCGGGGGATTTTCGTATACGCGAGAAAAATCGCGAAAAGTCTTGGTTTACTTGCCCTTGCCGAACGCGCGCAGGTGAATACCGTTCCAATCGGAGCTGACGGTCAGCGGAGTGGCGGCGTTCATGCCGGCGGTCTTGGCCGCGGACTGCACGGTGCTGGAGCTTGCGGCACCCGGACGTCCCGGCTTCGGGGTGAGCACCCACAGCGGGCCGTCATCGCCGAGAACCGCATAGGCGTCGACAATGGTGTCGGCCAGTTCGTCCTCGTCATCGCCATCACGCCACCAGATGATCACACCGTCGACTGCGGAGTCATAATCCTCGTCGACCAGCTCCTCACCGGTCAGTTCCTCGATCTTGGCGCGGATCGAGTCATCCACATCATCGTCCCACAGCCATTCCTGTACCAGGTCGCCGGCGTGGAAACCGAATTCTTCAGCGTTATCAGATGCCGTTTGATTCACGTTCGTCAATATACCAACACTGCTCGAACATATACGTTACGAACGCCGGAATCGCCCACTTTTCGAGATGAAACGGCGATTTCCGCCTGTATCACGCCTATCTCCTTCCGCCGCACGCTCATTGCTTGACGGTGCATTGCGGCAGTGAACCGCCTTTACCATCGCGGATGGCGACCAGCGCGTCGTACGCCTCGTCCAACGTGCCCACCTTCACCACGTGGAGGCCCTGTGGCACGTGCCCGACCACGTCGGAGCAGTTGGATTCCGAGGCAAGGAACCACGTGGCCCCGTCACGCTTCGCGCCGATCATCTTCAACCGGATGCCGCCGATCGCGCCAACCTTGCCTTTGGCGTTCATCGTGCCGGTACCCGCGATGGTCTTCCCGCCGGAAAGCTGCTCTCCGGTCACCTTGTCGATCAGACCGAGCGTGTACATCATGCCCGCGGACGGGCCGCCGATGTCATCGACGTGCATGGACACCTTCATACCGGACACGTCATAACCGTGCGCCTTGAGGAACCGCTTCGCGGCCGTGGCCGCGGCGTTCTGCGATGAGGACATCTCCTTGTTGCTTTCCTTCGCATAGTCCTTGGCGCTTTGTCCGACGGGGAACACGGCCTCCTGCGGAATCACCGTGGCCTTCGGATTGGCCCATGCCAGCAACGCCTGCGCGTTGGTCACAGGATATCCGGGAACGCCTGAGGCGTTGACGGTGACGAGCAGTAGTTTGCCGGAGTCCTTATGCGTCTTCACGCCGGACACGTCGATGACCTGCTTGCCTTCGACTTTTCCGAGCACGTCCTGGGTCGGTCCCGGCTCCTGCACCACGTACGCGCTGGGCGCAATAAGCACCAGCACGCAGAGCACGGCCACGATCGGTCCGGCGAGATATCGCCAAGGGCGAACATCGAACCACCGTCCGACCTGACGCCAACGTCGTCTGATACGTGACAGAAGGCCTTGAGACGACCCGTTACGTGTGCTTTTGGCGTGAACTCGCTGTGTTTCCTGCATATCGGCCATGCCTCCCATACTATGGAAGGCAACGAACTTAACAATCGCGTGGAACAAAGGCAGGAAACGGTATGGATGAGAATGCGATCCGCCAGTGGCTTATCGATTGCTTCGGACCGATTCAGGGCGAGATGGCATGGAACCAGCTTTCCAACATGCCGGAAGCCGTACGCGACCAGCTGATGAGTCAGGATCCGAGCACGCTGCCTAAGCCCGAAGAGGTCAAGTCCATGATGCAGGCGTTCACCGCCGGCGGGCTCAACACCATGGGAGATATGCAGCAGGCCGTGGAACAGGGGCCGATCAACATCAAACTGGCGAAATCGCTCGCGTTGCAGCAGACGAATGGTGCCGGATCGGACAGCAGCGTGAACGCCGAAACCGGCGAAATCGCAAGACGTGCCATCAGCGAGGCGAACCTGTGGCTTGATACCGCTTGCGAATTCAACCCGGCGCAAGGCGAGACGCAGCTGCTCACCCGCGCCGGCTGGGTGGAGGACACAATCGACGCGTGGGCGCAGTTCGCCTCCCCCGTGGCCGAATCGATGAACGACGCTCTGGCTTCGATTCTGTCGCAGCGTTTCGGCGACGGCGAAATCCAGACCGAGATTTCCGGGGTTTTCGCAGGCCCCATCGAAATTCCGATTCCGGACGAAATGAAAAATCCGGCGAAGCTGATGCGATTCGTCGGCAACACGTCGTTCGCCATGCAGTTGGGGCGTGCCGCCGGCGACCTGTCCCATGAGGTGCGCGGCAGCTTCGATCAGGGCATCGCGCTGCTGAAGAATCCCGCCGGCGGACTGATCGTGCAGAACGTGACCGAATACGCGAAGTCGCTGGACATCGACGTGAACGAAGTGATGGGCTATCTTGCGCTGCAGGAGCTTGCGCATGCCAGGCTGTTCGCCTCCGTGCCGTGGCTGATGCCTCGCTTCGAGGCGCTGCTGGGCAAATACGCGCGTGGCATCACCATCGACATGGATGCCATGGAGGAGCAGATCCGTGAGGCGGAGTCCATCGATCCGGATTCCATGGCCAGCGCGGTGAACATCACCAAGGTGGCGTTCCCGGACACTCCGGAGCAGAAGCAGGCCATGAAGGCGTTGGAGAATCTGCTTGCCTTGGTGGAGGGCTGGGTGGATGCCGTCGTGTGGCGTGCGGGCATGGCGCATATTCCGCATATCGAACAGCTTCGTGAGATGTTGCGCCGCGAACGCGCCATCGGAGGCCCTGCGGAACGCACGTTCGAAAGCCTGATGGGCATGCAATTGCGCCCCAAGCGCATGCGTGAGGCGGCCGCGCTGTGGGAAAGCATCGGCGCGCAGGAAGGCCCCGAGGCGCGCGACGCGAAATGGTCGCATCCGGATCTACTGCCGCAACTGCCGGACGAACAGTCCGAGGATAGCTCCAACGAAGAGAACGGCGCCGCATCCGCCACTACCGGTACGGAACAGACCACGGCGCAACAGGATATTCCGGACAGCATCGATTGGGATGCCGAACTGTCCAAGCTGCTCGACGAGGAAGAGCACAAGGGCGATGACGCCGATGGCACGAACGACGCCGACGGTACAGATGACGCCGGCGATACGAACGCTTCCGGCGACCCGCAGTCACCGGAAGAAGCGTGATTTCCTGCGCCCGCGATCGGACCCATCGTCCTCGCGGGCGCGTGCATAGGACACGTCGAGCGTGTCTTCGGCACGCGTGACCGCCACGTACATCAATCGCCGTTCCTCTTCCAGAAGGTCGCCTTCGGGCGGTGAACCGTATGGAATCAGCCCTTCGGAGCACCCGATCAGGAACACGTGTTTGAATTCCAGGCCCTTGGAGGCATGGATGGTGGAGATGGTCACGCCTTTAACGTCGCCGCCTGCGCCGAGTGCTTCCAACATGGCCAAGCGGGTCTGAGCGTCATCCGCGAGCGCGGAGTTCTGCCATCCGCTGTCTCGTTTGACGCGGTAGCGCAGGTGTTGTTCGCCCAGTGCCCGGCAGAGGATTTTCTGCTGCGCGTTGACTCGGGTGAGGATGGCGCAGTCGCCCGGAGATGCTCCCTCGTCCACGAGTCTGCGGATGCGTGCAGCCACGCCCCGGGCTTCTTCGAGATCGCTGTTGTAGACGGTTTGCGCGACTCGGCGGCCTTGGTCTCGCTTGGAGTTGAGTTTGAGATAGTCGGCGCGTTGCGGTGAGGCTTCGAGCACGCGGTTGGCGTAGTTGACGATCTGCGGGGTGGAACGGTAGTCGTTGTTGAGTCTGACGTCGGCGGTGAGGGGTCCGAATTCGGAGGCGAAGTTGAGCAGGTTGTAGCTGCTGGCTCCGGCGAACGAGTAGATGGTCTGTGCCGGGTCGCCGACCACGCAGATGTTGCGGTTGTCACCGAGCCATCGGGTGAGCAGCCGATGCTGCAGGGGCGAGACGTCTTGGTATTCGTCGACGGTGAGCCATGTGATGCCGGAGCGGATGCTGGCCGCCACGTCTTCGTCGCTTTCGATGAGGTGGCAGGTGATGAGCAGGATGTCGTCGAAGTCGATTTCGTTGCGATTGGTTTTTTCGGTTTCGTAGGCTTTGTAGACATCCACGAATTGGCTTGGTTCCAGTCCTGCCGGCGGCTGGTGGTGGATGGCCGCGCAGACGCGTTCATAGTCTTCCGGCGCGATGAGCGAGATTTTGCACCAGTTGATTTCGGCTTGCAGGTTGCGCACGGTGTCGTCGTCCACCTGCTGGGTGGTGACTCGGCGTAGGGAATGTTCCACGATTTCGCGCGGATTGCGTGAGATGAACGGCATGGGCCCTTCGCATACGTCTGGCCAGATCCGACGGAGTTGGTGTAGTGCCGCGGAGTGGAAGGTGGCGGCTTTGACGTCGGATGCGACGTCGAGTTGGGATAGTCTGTTGCGCATTTCCGCGGCCGCTTTGACGGAGAAGGTCACGGCGAGCGTGGCGTGCGGATTCCATGCCTTGATGGCGCATGCGTAGGCGATTCTTCGGGTGACGGTCCGCGTTTTGCCGGCACCTGCGCCGGCGATGATACGGACGGGACCGCGCACGGCGGTCGCCGCCATGCGCTGCGCATCGTCCAGTCCGTCGAGAATCGCTTCCGCTGTTGCATCCATATGCTCCATTGTGGCAGATTGCGTGACGAGACGGACGCCATCGGCGCGATTAACCGTGAATTCGTGGCAAGTCGCGCCCTTATTAGCCTTCAGTGTGTATTAAGGTTGGAATTGTGACCGAACGAAGCAGATTTATGATGGCCGCCTTGGCGAGCGCGGCGATGCCGAACGCCACCATCGCTGGCACGCGTGACAGCGAGCAGGTCAACGCCACCGACAAGGGGTATGGCATTGATCATGCCGTGGTGCAGGACGCCGCGGGCAAGTTGTATGACACGTTCGCTTCGAACACGCCGAAGGGACGCAAGCGTCTCGCAGGTCGCGTGCGTGCCGCGCAGACGTTGATGGGCAACCGCGAGTTGGGCGGATTGGGGTTCGACGTCGATCGCGTTCTGGCGTTCTCCAACGGCGAACAGGAGAGGTCCGTCACAGGAGACGTTTCCGTGATGATCGCCACGCATCATGATGGTCAGGCGCGTCCGCTGACGCTGCTGACGTTGGACGACTGTGCCAGCGTGGGCACCGCGTTGGGCGCGATACACCGTCTTCGTCCGGATTTTCTGCAGGAGGCCGGCTATCCGGTGTTCTCCACGGGGCAGATTCGCGCGCAGCTGACCGCATGGATCAAGCGTTTGCGTCAGGCTGGCCATGTGCCGCAGGAGATCACGACGAGCTGGTCCGACGTTCTTGAAACGGACGGCCTGTGGTCGTTCGCCACTTGTCCGGTGCATGGTGGCCTGTCCGACGGCGATGTGCTGTTCTCGGGCTCGTCGATCACCGCCATCACGAACTGGCAGGATATGCAGGTCAATGATCCGGCACGTGATTTGGCGTGGATTTTCTCCAAGCTTGACGAGAACCACCGTAATGCGCTGCTCAGCGCGTATGGACGCATGCTGGGCAATCGTCTGGATGATCTGATCATGCTGCGTGCCAACCTGTGGCTGCAGATGGAACAGGTGGGCGATTTCATCAGCGCGTTGAATCAGGCCGATAGCGTCAAGATCATGCAGTTCAAGGCGCAGGTGGAGCGTTTGGCTCACCAGTTGGGTATGCTCACCGCGAAGAACCATAGGCCGAGCGAGACGCGTCAGGACGAGCAGAAGGCCGGCAACCGTCCGCCGAGCACCATCACCGTGGGCACGCTGCTGGACGAATCGGAACGTCGCAGGCAGGCGGCGGCGCAGCAGAATAACGATGCCGACACGACCGGCGAACGTCATATCGACGCGACCGATATGGATGATGACAGGACCGGCGATTTCGACGTCACCGGCTCCCAGCCCGTCCGTAAGACGAAGCAGGTCGTCGATGACGCCACGGAAGCGTTCGATGTGACCGCCGCCGAACATATCGCCTCTGCCGGCATGGTTTCCGGCAGTGCCGATTCGGACGATACGAGCGAACGTGAGGAATCCCCCGTCAGCACGTTCGTTCCGGAGCAGTCCGCGAGGGAGCGTCACGAGTCGTTGCCGTCCAGTTCGACCATTGTGATCAGCACGTTGCAGACCGCCGATGGCAGCGATGACACGAACGAGGAGGAAATTCCTCAAGCCCATAGCGAAGCGGCGACCATGCTCATTCCGCTGCTCGAACGCGATGAGGCCACTATGCAGAAGGCCAAAGCGGAGGTCGACCGGCTGCAGGCCGAGGACGCCACCGATGAGAAACCGCGCGTAGAATAAGCGCATACATTGCAAACGACTTTGCACACGAACACCCTTACAAGGAGCATCATGGATATCGAACTGGGCATTCAGAACGTGGCGCGCACCGTCACCTTCAGCACCGAGCAGAGCGCCGACGAAGTGAACAACGTCATCGCCGAGGCCGTGGAGAATGGCAAGACCATCAACCTGACCGACGACAAGGGCCGTCGCATCGTGGTGCCGGCCGGTTCTCTCGGCTATGCCATCATCGGCTCCGAAACCAAGCACGCCGTCGGCTTCGGCAATCTCTGATCGCCACCTGCAAACGCGTTGGACACGTTCCAAATGAAAAAGGCGTCGGACCATATCAGGTTCGACGCCTTTTTCATATTCGATTCATGTATCCGGTTCACGCTTGGAAATTCCATATCCGGATTTCATGCGGCATGTGAGCTGCCGACGCGACCGATCAAATCCACACCCCGGCACAAGATTTCACGTACGGTGTCGTCGTCGGTAAGGTTCTCGCCCAGACCGTTCGGCTTGCCTTTGCCATGCCAGTCCGAGCCGCCGGTCACCAGCAGATCGTGCCGTGCCGCAATCGTCAGCAATCGTTCCCGCTGTTCCGGAGGATTGCCGCGATGCCATACTTCCAAGCCGTCCAAGCCGTCGGCGATCATCGCGTCAAGCTGCTCGTCGGACAGCAGCCGGCGGTTGCGTTGCGGATCGCCCGCATGCGCGGCGACCACCACACCGCCCGCCCCCTTGACGGCGGCGATGACCTCGTGCGTCGACGGCGACGGCGTGGGAATGTAATACTTGGATTTGGCGCTCACCGCGTCGGCGAACGCGTCGGAACGCGTCTCGTACACGCCCGCCGCGACCAGCGCGTCGGCAATGTGCGGACGGCCGATTGTGGTGCGCTCCCCTTCCTTCACTTGGGCGAGCACATCGTCCCACGTAATCGGAAAATCCTGCGCCAGCCGCTCAACCATGCGTTTCGTACGCCGCAATCGCGCCGCACGCGTGTTGGCGAACATGCTGGAAATATGCTCGTTGGACGGATCGTATTGGAAGGCGAGCATGTGCACGGACACATCTTCGTCGACGGCGGTGATTTCCGTGCCCAGCAGTAACGGCAAACCGATTTCCTCCGAGGCTTCCGTCGCCTCGTCCCAGCCGGCGGTGGTGTCATGGTCGGCAATCGCCACACCATGCAAGCCAAGCTTCCTTGCCTGCTCCACCAGCGTGCGCGGCGTCTCCGTACCGTCGGAAAAGACGGTATGGCAATGAATATCCCAACCTTGTGCGGGTGGTTCCGCGTAACTCACGTGACTCATATGACTATCGTAAGCTCGAATCCGCGGTTTTTCGCGTAGACTGAGACATGACAACGTTTGTATTTTGATTTTCCAAGGATTGACGATGAGCGATTTTGAAAGCCAGGCCGCTGTGGACGCAGCCGATGACGAAACGAGCGTCGGCACAGCCGTCGCCATGGACGACGACTACACGAAGCCGCGCGGATGGCGTCACGGCGCAACGTGGACGTATCTGATCATGCTGCTCGCTTCGGCGGTGGCATTGCTCGTATCGTTCATTCTGTCGGCGGACACGCTGAAAATGGCACGCAATCCCGGGCAGAAGCTCAACTGCGATGTGAACGCCGTGCTGTCCTGTTCCACGGTGGCCGAATCCTGGCAGGCGGAAATCGTGAAGTTCGCCGGATTGAGCTTCCCGAACGCGTTCTTCGGCATTGCCGCCGAATCGGTGTTCGTGACGATCGCGGTGATCGGACTGTCCAAGGTGGCCGTGCCGCGTTGGTTCGCGCTGTGCACGTGGCTTGGTGGCCTTGCCGCGTTGGCGTATTCGTATTGGCTGACCACGCAGTCGCTGTTCGTCATCAACGCGATGTGTCCGTGGTGCCTGGTGCTGATGTTCTCCACCACCGTGCAGTTCATGGCGTTGTCGCATGCCACGGTGGCCGTGCAGGATATGCCGTCCGGTCATGCTGGATTGCGCAAGTATTACCGGCTGAATTTCGATCTGATGGTCGATGTGGTGTGGATTGTGGCGTTGATCGTGGTCATTCTCGTCAAGGATGGCCCGATGTTGTTCGCCTGATACGGTTTGCATAGAACCTTTTACGATGAAGGCCGACCCTGCGTGGCCGGCCTTTTGCCTATCCGCTTTTCGTTTGCTGCCGCAGCGGTTACAGCAGTTCGATTTTGCCCACGATGGCGGCGCTGCCGGTAAGCTTCACGTCTTCGTCGGTCACGTCGACGCGCAGGGTGCCGCCACGTACGGTGATGGTCCAATGGTCGATGCCGGTTTTGGCGCGCAACGTGATGGCGGTGGCGCATAGGCCCGTGCCGCACGACAGGGTTTCGCCACAACCGCGTTCGTTGACGCGCATGGTGGCCTCGCCCGCATCGTCGCCTTCGCTTTGCTCGTCGATGCGCACGAACTCCACGTTCTGGTCCGACGGAATCTCGGGCGCGACGACCGGCTTGGTGACCAGATCAAGGTCTTCGACGTTCGGCAGGCTGGCGAATGCGTCCTCAAGCACGGCCACGACGTGCGGATTGCCCATGTCCACGAACGTGCCACGTGCGGAACCGGACGTGCCCGGAATGGTCACTTCGTAACCGTCGACGTCGCCGCGCTTCCATGCGCCCATCTCCACCTGGAACACGTCCTTGCCAAGCCCTGGCACATCGCCGAGCGACGTCAGGACCTTCACGCCGGCGCGGGTGCCGAGATGGAATGGCTTGCCGCCCGGCTGGTCGGCGATGCCCTGCCGCTGCGCGAACAGCGTGATCGCACGTGTGCCGTTGCCGCACATCTCGGCCAGCGAGCCGTCAGCGTTGCGGTAGTCCATGAACCAGTCCGCATCGCCCGCCGCGCAATCGGCGATCTGCCTTTCGTTCACATCGGACACCGCCTGCGGATGCGCCAGACGGATCAGGCCGTCGCCGCCGATGCCGAAATGGCGGTCGCACAGGAATCGCACTTCATCGGCGGTCGGCTCGTGCGTACCGTCTTCGTCGAGATACACCACGAAATCGTTGCCGGTGGCGTGCGCTTTGTAAACAATGCTTGGAATGCTCATACCAGTTCACTCTACACGCGGTAGGCTATTGAAAGCGTTTGGCGTATGCGCCTGCGGGCGTATGCGCGATGGCAAAGGAGGACGTATGGCTTCAACGGCACCTATCGGCGTTTTCGATTCCGGTTTGGGGGGCATTTCCGTGGCGCGTGAGATCCGCCGCGACATGCCGAACGAGCATGTGCTGTATTTCGGCGACTCCGCGAACGCTCCGTACGGCACGAAATCGCCCGAACAGGTGCGCGAACTGTCCGACGTCATTGTGAAACGATTCGTGGAACAAGGCGTGAAAGCGGTCGTGATCGCCTGCAATACCGCCACTTCCGCCGCAGCCAACGAACTGCGCGACACATACGACATTCCGATCATCGGCATGGAGCCGGCATTGAAGGTGGCTTGCGACCGTGGTCACGGCAAGCGTCAGCGCGTCATCGTGGCCGCCACTCCCCTGACGTTGCGTGAACGCAAGTTCGCCGTGCTGATGGACCGTTTCAAGGCCGACCATACGATTTTTCCGGAGCCCTGCCCCGGTCTGGTGGAGATCGTGGAGCATGGGCAGCTTGACGACCATGATGTGGTGATGCGCACGCTGCACCAGTATTTCGACCAATACGATCTGTCCACGATCGACTCCGTTGTGCTCGGCTGCACGCATTTCGTGTTCTACCGCGATTATTTCCGAGAACTACTGCCCGATACGGCGGCGATCATCGACGGCAACGAAGGCACTGTACGTCATCTTGGCGTGGTGCTCGAATCGTTGGGCAAGCTCGCTCCGGAAGACGCGGAAGGCGGCATCGAGCTGGCCAATTCCGACACTTCCGCACGAATCGCGCAGTTGGCGCAGTCGCTGCTTGATCGCTGAGCGCGAATGTCCCGACAGACCGCGTAAAGTCGAATGAAACCCGGCAAAAGGGACGGACTTGCGAAAGGACGGGCGCATATGGCCAACAGGACAGCGATGATCGACGTCGGCGGCGGTTTCCGCGCGATTTACGGCGCGGGTGTGATGGACCGCATGCTGGAGGACGGCATACATGTCGACCATTGCTATGGTGTTTCCGCCGGCAGCGCCAATATGGTTTCCTACATTTCCGGACAGCACGGGCGAAACCACACGTTCTACACGCAGTACGCGTTCCGTAAGGAATACGCGAGCTTCGACAGCTATGTGAAGAACCACAATTACGCGAACCTCGATTATGTGTACAGCACGCTGAGCAACCACGATGGCGAGAATCCGGTGGATTACGAGGCGTTTGCGGCGAATCCGACCGAATTCACCGTGGTGGCCTGCAATGCGGACGATGGTTCCACGAAGTATTTCGACAAGTCAGATGTGGGCTACGACAATTACGACATCATGAAGGCGTCATCGGCGGTGCCGGTGGCGTGCGAACCGTATGTGATCGACGGCGTCCCGTATTACGACGGGGGCATCGCTGATCCGATTCCGGTGCAGAAGGCCATCGATGACGGCTATGACCGCATCGTGGTGATCCTCACCCGTCCGAAAGACACCGTACGCGAACAGAAGAAGGACATCGGCCCGGCCACGATTCTGAAGCGCACGCACCCGGAGGCCGCGGAAAAGCTGATGAACCGCTATCAGACGTACAACGACGAGGTGGCGTTAGCCAAGGAATACGAGAAGGATGGCCGTGTGCTCATCCTCGCGCCGGAAAGCATGTACGGCTTGAACACGCTGAGCAAGTCGTTCGAAGGTCTGGAACGCATGTACCGCGCCGGATATGCGGCGGCGGCCGCGATTCCAACGTTCTTGGAAAGCTGAAATCCGTTCTTCCGCAGCGCTGTCATGCGTTTCCAACGGCCCTAACGGCAACCGTATGACAGTGATCGCATGACAGCAATCGCACATACGACGATTACATGGCAGCCGTCATATGTGCGTTACGGCATCGCAACACGCGTAACCGGGCGGCGGCTATGCTGGAACGCATGGAAAAGCAGAATCGTATTTTTTCCGGCTTTGATGCCGATGCCATCGATCGCACCACCGCCGCAGATCTGGCCGAAGTCGGTTCCGACAAGTGGACCCGCTACCCCGGCTGTATCGGCGCGTTCATCGCGGAAATGGACTACGGCCTGGCGCCGTGCATCCAGCAGGCCATCGACAGCGCCTGCGACCATTGCAAACTCGGTTACATTCCCGAACCGTGGAAGCGCCGCGTGGCCGAGGCGTGCGCCGGCTGGCAGAAAAGCCACTACGGCTGGGACGTGGATCCGGACATCATCCGCGTGGTGCCGGACGTGTTGGAAGCGTACGAGATCTTCCTGCGCGAGCTGGTCGGCGCCGGCAATGCCGTGGTCGTGCCGACGCCCGCGTACATGCCGTTCCTGAGCGTGCCGAAGCTGTACGACGTCGACGTGATCGAAATCGAAATGCTTCAGGGAACCGACGAAACGACCGGCGAGCGCGAATGGCTGTTCGATTTCGACGCCATCGAACACGCGTTCGCGGCTGGCTGCCATGCGTTCGTGCTGTGCAATCCGCACAATCCGATCGGCAAGGTGCTTACGTTGGCCGAGGAGCAGCGGCTGTGCGAGCTGGCGGAACGGTACGACGTGCGTATTTTCAATGATGAGATCCACGCGCCGTTCGTGTTCGAGGGGCGTCATATTCCGTATCCGACCATCAGCGAGGCGGCCGCTCGGCAGTCTATGACCGCTACCAGCGCGTCGAAGTCGTTCAACATTCCGGGTACGAAGTGCGCGCAGGTGCTGCTGACGAATCCGGCGGACCGTGAGATGTGGGCGGAACGTGCGGAGTGGAGCGAGCATCAGACCGCCACGATCGGTGCGATCGCCACCACCACCGCCTACAACGAGGGCGATCCGTGGTTCCAGGACGCGCTTTCCTACGTGCGACGCAATCTTGGGTTGTTCGATGAGCAGATGAGCACGCGGTTCTCGGGCGTTGGCTATATTCGCCCACGCGGCACGTATATCGCATGGCTGGATTTCGGCCCGCTCGGCATTGACGATCCGGCCGCGTATTTCCTTGAGAAGGCGAAGGTGGCGCTGACCGACGGCCGTTCGTGCGGCCGTGCGGGAGCCGGCTGCGCGCGTGTGAACATGGCGATGCCGTATCCGCTGCTGGAGGATTGCCTCAACCGCATGCATGACGCGTTGCAGGCGGACGGTTTGCTTTAAAGTTTTCCGTCTTTCGTGTGTGACCGACGCTATGGTCGGCCACACACGCCATATTGCGGGAAAAGCCGCCGAATCATTGCGATTGCAACGGTTGCGCTATGGGCGAATAGCAGCATGTTACGATGGCCGCACACCACCGTCGGTGGACGCGCGACGCGAATCCAGCGTATGCGTTTCATTGAGAAGAAGGCTTTACGAATATGCGATTCCCCTACAGCGGCAACGGCACATGGACGCCCGACTACCACTGCGGTTTCATTGATGCCGTCAAACGTTTTTTCATCGGCTACATGGAGTTTCGGGGGCGTTCCAGCAGACGCGAGTTCTGGCTCGCCATGCTGTTCTTCATTCCGGTCAGCGTGCTGATATTCCTTATTCCGGCTGCCGGAACGGTGTCCGGAATACTGTGGATGCTGGCCACCATGGTGCCGATCATGGCCATCTCCTTCAGAAGGCTGCATGATGCCAACCGCACCGGCTGGTGGTTTCTGCTTGGGCATGTCGGCACCATTCTGGCCCTTGCGATGCTGGTCGTCATTGCGTTCGGCCTGGTCATCATCGAAATCGGCATGATCATGGTCATCCCCCACGAGCCACCGAAACTCGACTTTCATGACCCGAACAGCTTCCCGGGAATGCTGCTCACGCTGTTCTATGTCAGCCTCGGCATGGCCGGCATCTCGCTGATCATCCAAGCATTCCTGTACTCGCTGCCCAGCAAGCCCGAGGGCGTCCGCTTCGACTGATGTTCTCAGCGGCATCCCGCCCCTCTTCCCTCCCTGCATTACCCTCTTAGCCCTTTTGTATGGAAACGTTCCATCTCACATTGAGACAGAGCAGTGAGCTCGGTTAACAAAACTCCTATAATCACGTCTATTGTCTTTCCGCCGTCATAAGCGACGGAATGTCAACATCAGAGGAGAAAACAATGAAGAGAAACATGCTCCACCGCCTGGTCGCCATGGCCGCGGCGGGAACCATGCTGATGTCGGTCGCCGCGTGCGGCTCGTCATCCGATGACAACGCCGCCACCAGCAATTCCAGCGACACCTCGCTGATTTCCGTGAACAACAGCGAGCCGCAGAACGGTCTGATTCCGAGCGACACCAACGAAATGGGCGGCGGCAAGGTCATCCGCTACCTGTTCGAAGGTCTGGTGAGCTTCGACGCGAAAGGCAAGCAGCATCTTGAAGTGGCCGAAAGCATCACACCGAACGAGGACGCCACCAAGTACACGATCAAACTGAAGAAGGGTTGGAAGTTCACCAACGGTGAGGCTGTGACCTCCCACTCCTTCGCCGACACGTGGAGCTTCGCGGCGAACGTGAAGAACGCGCAGAAGACCTCGAGCCGCTTCTCCACCATCAAGGGCTATGACGAGCTGCAGGATCCGAACGTCGACCCGAACGCCAAGCTTTCCGGCCTTTCCACTCCGGACGACTACACGCTGATCGTCGAACTGAACAAGCCGGATTCCGTGTTCCCGACCAAGCTCGCGCACCAATCCATGTTCCCGCTGCCGAGCGTGGCATTTAAGGACATCAAAAAGTTCGGTCAGGCTCCGATTGGCAATGGTCCGTACAAGTTCAAGTCCTGGTCGCATGACAAGAACATCATCATCGTGCCGAACAAGGATTACAAGGGCAGCCGCAAGGTATCCAACAACGGCATCGAATACCGCGTCTACACGAACGAGGATTCCGCATACTCCGACGTGCTCTCCGGCAACCTCGACGTGATGGATCAGATTCCACAGTCCGCGGTGAAGACCTTCCGTCAGGATTCCAGCGTGATCGCCTACAGCCAGGCAGGATCCTCATTCCAGTCCTTCATCATTCCGGAACGTCTCGAGCACTTCGGCAACGACGAGGAAGGCCAATTGCGTCGTCAGGCCATCTCCATGGCCATCAACCGCGACCAGATCGTCAAGAAGGTTTACAACAACACGAAGACCCCGGCCACCGATTTCACTTCACCGCTCGTCCCCGAATACGCGAAGAAGCTGGAGAAGAACGGCGACAACCTGAAGTACAACGCATCCAAGGCCAAGGAACTGTGGAAGAAAGCCAACGCCATCAAGCCATGGTCCGGCAACTTCCGCATCGCCTATAATGCCGATGGCGGCCATAAGGAATGGGTCGACGCCGTGTGCAACCAGATCAAGAACACACTCGACATCGACGCCGCCGGCGAACCGTACGCCACGTTCAGCGACGTGCGTAACCAGGTGACCAACCGCACCATCAAAACCGCGTTCCGTTCCGGCTGGATGCTGGACTACCCGTCCGCTGAAGATTATCTCAATCCGCTATATGCCTCCAGCTCCGCCGACGGCCATGGTTCGAACGACGGCGATTACAAGAGCGAAGAATTCGACAAGCTCCTGAACGCCGCGCTCGCCCAGACCGACGTAAAGAAGCGAACCGAGGACTTCACCAAGGCGCAGGAAGTGCTGGCCAAGGATCTTCCGGTGATTCCGCTGTGGAACGACAACGTCGCCGCCGCGTCCGCGACGAACGTGAAGAACGTGTCGTTCGACTACACCAACCTGCCTACCTACAACACCATCACCAAGTGACGGCTTCGTTGTGACGTTTCGCTGCCAATCGGCAACGAAAAACGAGTGGGGGTTCGAATCCTTAATGGATTCGAACCCCCACTCGGCGTTTTGCAGCCGTTTCGTTTATTTGCTTACGGCGTCAAACTATGGCGTCAGCTCTGCACGTAGCTGCCCTTCGGGGACTTCCAACCGCAGTTCATCATCTCGCTGTTGAACACCATCGCACCGTCGCCATGGGCGGGGACGACGATCATGCCACCGTCGCCGTGGTGACGGGCCACACCGTCCAGCGCGGCCTTCGCAGCCTCGACCGGATCTTCCTTGGCATACAGCACACGGTCGGAAACCTGGTGTGCGGCGACTTCCTTGACGAACGCCTCACCGATGCCGGTGCAGGAGATCGCAACGGAATCGTTGTTGGCGTAGGTGCCGCAACCCGGCAGTGGCGAATCGCCAACACGGCCCGGCATCTGGTTGGTGATGCCGCCAGTGGAGGTGCCGGCTGCGATATTGCCGGACGCGTCACGTGCGACGGCGCCGATGGTGCCATGCTTCTCCCATTCGTCGCCATTGGACTGCGCCTCACGCAGGGATTCCTGACGGGCCGGGGTGATGAAGTACTCGCTGTCGCACAGTTCGATGCCCCACTCCTTGAGCAGGTTATCGCCCGGCTTGGCGAACATGACGTGCTTGGTCTTCTCCTTGATGGCGCGCGCCACATTGATCGGGTTCTTGGACGTGGTCAGACCGCATGCGGAGCCGACTTCGCCGTCAACGCCGGTCATCAGGCAGGAATCCATGGACACGATGCCTTCGCTCGTCAACGCGGCACCACGGCCAGCATTGAATTCGGGAGCATCCTCCATGACACGAATGGCCGCGCAGACGGCATCTTCGGCCGGAGCGCCCTGTTCCAGCAGCGCATAGCCGGCTTCAAGGGCCCTGTTCAGATCCTGCTCCACCTGGGCGCGACGTTCCGGCGTGTCCTTCTTGCCGCGATTGCCAGCGCCTGCGTGAATCACCAGAAGGATTCCATCCGGATCAGCCTGGGCAACCCGGACCGTCGACTGCGGCAATGCTGCTTCGTTTGTTGACATCTTCTCTCCTTCAGATATCTCGCTTATGTTTGACATTCGCAGATATCTTACGCCGGTGGCGGCAACGAAGCGCCCGACATGTGCAAAAGCGATGCCGTCGCGCCGTTACGCAATCAAAAACGTATCGAAGCGCGACTGCGTCCTTTCTTACGTTTCATACTTTTGCAAATCGCAATCTCGTATTTCATGATGCTCCTCCGTTGGTAGTGCCAGTATGTGTCAAGCGCATCGTTCCCCGGACAAAATCACGTTCTTAAGCAAAGCCACGCTTGTAAATCGGAAACACAAGTCGTTGTGGCCCCTACGGATTCATGTATATCGAAATGGCTGAAATTATTATCCATCGCAAAAACTCTCGTAAGCAACACCTATCGAGATAAATGTAGCTTATTTTAACGTTAGCTACACTTATGCGGATAAGTGTAGCTAACGTACATGCGATGCGACTGATAGATTGACAAATACAATCATCCCCGCATGTGCGGGGAACACTTGAAACGCTGGCGCAGCTTGTTTTCGAGCGCGGGATCATCCCCGCATGCGCGAGGGACACCTGCCGAGTGGCTGGTAGTCCTGCATGTCGTGGGGATCATCTCCGCATGTGCGGGGAACACGGTGCCGTGGTGGTAGAATTGGATTGCTCGAAGATCCCACGCGACCAGCTTTCAAGACTGGAACATCAGTCGGGGGGGTATCTTCGGGTTTTCTATTTCAGTTGGATCTGATGCAGTCCCGATATGTCGAGCACCCATAGCTCGCGGATATGCGTTTCGTACCGTTGGGGATCATCCCCGCATGTGCGGGGAACACGCGAACGTCTGCGTTTTCATGACATATCTGCAACAAAATCTATTAGCTTATCCTGAACACTTATCCATGCTTCAGAATCCAATCCAACATTGGTTTTCCTGTTTTTCTCTTCGTCAATTTTGCTTTTGTCTGGCGGGGTGCCATGATGCCCTCCAACCACGCAGGCATACTGACGTGCAGCTTTTCTCCCCCAACCTCGGACTCGCAGGAGATATCCCTCAAGAATAATCTCTCCTGCGATGGGATGTGTGGGATGATCGGTATCTCGCAAGCCAGCTGCGTCTGTTCAATAGAAGTTAGGCCGATGGGGGCTGCGCCGTTTTGTTGGACTGCTTCAATTTGACAAAACACAGAGGACCGCGGGGCCCTGCTGCCCCTGCCTATATTTAGGCAAGTCGGCGTTTCGTAACCAATCACAAAACGCCGACTTGACTAAATACATAAATATAGCTAACGCGCGTGTGATACAACGAATATTTGAGTTGGAACGCGAGCTTTGTCAGCATCTCGTTTTGCCGATAACTACAAACGCGTCCGTATAATTGGACATTAAACGGCACGAGCCAGGCACTTGCGCATCAATAAACAGAGGACATAATCATGCAAAGAGATTTAGCACTGGTCAAGCCAACGCGAAAATACGCGAGCCAAGTGATGCATTACAAGCAGGAGATGCTTGCAAACAACGACAGTCTCGATGGATGCGCCGGTCTCGAAGACACGGATTCTTTTGATGAATGGATCGATTTCGATAATCGATTGAAAAAGAAATACGGCGAAGGCTATGTGCCGTCGGAAGTATTTTTAGCTATTCGGAAGGCGGATGACAAGCTCGTCGGCATCATTGATTTCAGACGTCCGCTATCCCCTTTTCTACTGCAATACGGAGGAAATATTGGGTATAGCATTTTGCCATCGGAACGTCAAAAAGGGTATGCCAAAGCGATGCTCGCCTTACTCCTGCCCATCTGTAAAGAGCAGGGCGAGCAACGTGTTCTACTTACCTGTCACAAGAGCAATGAAGCATCAAGACGGACGATTATCAGCAATGGTGGAAAGATGGAGAATGAAATCGTGAACGGTACGGGACGGAACGAAGACAGTATCATCCAGCGATTTTGGATAGACCTCTGAATATTGGCTTTAATCTAAAAAACTGGAGACGGTTGCGCTTCTTCGCCCACAGCTCCTCAATGAAGTCCTGAGCTTGAATGCTCAGGAATCTGCGGTGCCGCGTCTGCATACGCGTTCGCCCGCTCCTCAATGAAGTCCTGAGCTTGAATGCTCAGGAATATATTCGTGGCGATCGGCTTCATTGGCTTATCGCAATTCCTCAATGAAGTCCTGAGCTTGAATGCTCAGGAATAGGGCGAGGCGTTCGGCAATCCAGCCCAGCGCGTCCATCCTCAATGAAGTCCTGAGCTTGAATGCTCAGGAATAAGAGTTTCCAGAATCAGCTCATCCAGACCGCTCGAGTCCTCAATGAAGTCCTGAGCTTGAATGCTCAGGAATCGAACGTCGTGTGGCAGAAAAAGGACGGCTCGTATCTCTCCTCAATGAAGTCCTGAGCTTGAATGATATGGCCTGATTTTTGTTCCGCCCTTATAGTGGGGCGGCTTGCGCCGCTTGGTTTGCATAAACTCGGTTTCGGTCCGTTCCGGTGTCCTGTAGCCCAAGGACCGGTGCAGACGCTTCGAGTTCCACCACGAGACCCACCGGAACGTCGCCAATTCCAGGTCCCTCAAATCCCGGAAGGGCTTGCGTCGCCAGACGAGCTCGGTCTTGTACGCGCCGTCGGCGCTCCCGGCCATGGCGTTGTCGTACGAGTCGCCGACCGTGCCGGCCGAGGGAAGCATGCCGAATTCCCCGACCCTGGTGGTGCACACGAGGCTGATGTACTGCGCGCCATGGTATGCAACACCGCATTCACTTCAGAGAAAGCCTCAGCGAATGAGCGACCACATCATCCCCTCCAACGCCGACGATGCATCAGCCGATCCACGATCCGCGCACGTACAACCCCTCATCCAACCGCAAAGAGCAACAACGTACACCCCCATCGCATACACGCGTCCCGTATATGGGCGGCAGCCAGCCATGCCACAGGCCGCGGCACCTCAAGCCGTAGCACCTCAGACCTTCGGCATGCCGCCGCAGGCAGCACCGCGGCAATCACGGCCGAATTCACGGTTCTCCTACGGCCAAGGCATCCCCTCAAGGCGGAATGGCACATGGACACCGGATCATCAGTGCACGTTCGGCAACGCCATCAAACGGTTCTTCGATGGGTATCTGGAATTCAAAGGCCGGTCCGGCAGACGTGAATTCTGGTTTGCCATGCTGTTCGTCATACCGGTCAGCGTCATATTGTTCTTCATTCCTGTCATCGGAATACTGTGGGGCATGGCCGTTGCGACACCGGCCATCGCCATTTCCTTCAGAAGGCTGCATGACGCCAACCGCAACGGCTGGTGGTTCCTGTTGGGGCAAGCTGGCAATATTCTCGCCCTTGCGTTGCTGTTTGTCATCGGCATCGGTCTGCTCTGTATACAAATCGGCATGATCATGGTCATTCCGCACGAGCCGCCCAACATCGATTTCCATAATCCGAACAGTTTCGCCGGTATGCTGCTCATACTCTTTTACGCCAGTCTTGGCATGGTCGGCGTCTCGCTGATCATTCAGGCATGTCTGTATGCACTGCCCAGCAAGCCCGAGGGCGCGCGGTTCGACTGACCGCGTATATACGCAATATATACGCAGAATCGTAAGCGGTGAGCCTCGCCGTCTCGGAACGTTCGTCGCGATGTTCGTTACGCGTCAAGATCCCGCACGGAATCCCGCTCGATGAGTTCGGCGGGAATGACGTGTTTGACACCTACCGGCACCTGCTTGCCGCTGCACTGCCGCGCGATCATCGAGAATGCTGTCCTGCCGATTTTCGAGAAGTCGATTCGCATGGTTGTGAGGTTCAGCCGAGGCACCGTATCCCCCAGGGAATCGTCCACGCCGACCACGCTCACATCCTCGGGCACCCTCTTGCCGGCCACACGTAGTCCCAGCATCGCACCGTAGGCCATCTGGTCGTTCGCCGCGTAGACCGCGGTGCAGTCGGGCTCGTGAGCCAAGGCGAGGCCTGCCTGGTAACCGCTGTCGGCCGTCCAATCGCCGAAGTACGTGGGAGGTACCTTGAGTCCCAGCTGTTCAAGCGAATCGCGCCATCCCTGCATGCGGCTCTGCGCGGCGCGCGTGGACGATGGCCCCGCAATGTGGAACACCGTTCTGTGCCCTTTGGAAAGCAGATAGTCCACGACCGTCGTGGAGCAGCCATACTGGTCCGAATCGATGGTGGGACAATGGTTCGCCGGATCTTCGGAAATCAGTACGATGGGCAGGTCCTGCGGAGGAACGAAGGTATCGAAATCCGGCAATGGCGATTCCATGACGATGATGATGCCATCCACCGGAAGTTGCTTCATGCGGTCGACGACGCTCGCCAAGGTCGGCTCGGATACCGTATCCAGGGTATGAATTGTGGTTGCGTAACCATTTTCGGCTGCGGCATCCACAATACCGGCGAGAATGCGGGAGTTGCCATACGCGGTCATATGCGAAAGCACCACGCCGACGTCATTGAACCGTCCGTGCTTCAACGCGCGCGCCGCGTAGTTTGGACGATAGCCAAGCCGCTCCATCGCCTCCTGCACCTTGCGCCTAGTTTGCGGACGCACGGCATCGCTCCCATTCGCTACACGTGAGACGGTTTGCGGGGAAACGCCCGCCTCCTTGGCGACATCCTGCATGGAGACCGAACCAGTCCGTTCCATGTTCCACCCTCCTCGCGAGGGCCTTACGGCCTTTCAGACAACATCGGATTTCATTATAAATGACCTCAGATGTTCGTGGATTCCCAATCTCCTAAGCGAATGGACATTTACCGCGACAATGGTATAATGATAGCGCAAACATTCGTTGGACGGGTTTAATCGCAGCTGATTTGACTCGACCAAGAAGTCTCGAAGGAGAGGCTCAAATGACTACTCAAGCAGCAGCAAGTGTCGCGGCGCCGTTGCACACGCCGGCCGACCAGGTGCGCGTCAACAGGCACCACGCGGACTGGCGCGGATGGAAATTCATGTGGCCGTTCGCCCTGGTGTTCGTGTTCGTGTTCATCATCCCGATCATGTACGCGGTCTACATCAGCTTCTTCCAGAAGAAGATGATCGGCGGCACCCAGTTCGTGGGATTCGCGAACTACATACGCCTGTTCCACGACCAGCAGTTCTGGAGCGCGGTCGGCAGGGTCGCGCTGTTCACCGTGGTCCAGGTGCCGATCATGCTGTTCCTCGCCGCGGCGATGGCCCTGGCGTTGGACTCCATGAAGCTGCACGGCGCGAAGTTCTTCCGTATCTCCACGTTCCTGCCGTATGCGGTGCCCGCGGTCGTGTCGACCCTGATCTGGGGGTTCATGTACGGCGCGAAGTACGGTCTGGTGGGTTCGTTCAACGGGTTCTTCGGCACACACCTGGACATGCTCTCGCCGAGCGTGCTGCTCGCGTCGATCGGCAACATCGTGACGTGGGAGTTCACGGGCTACAACATGCTGATCTTCTACAGCTCGCTGTCCACGATCCCGCATTCCCTGTACGAGGCCGCGTCGATCGACGGGGCGAGCGAGTGGCAGATCATCAAGTCCATCAAGCTGCCCGAGCTCAAGGGCTCGCTCGCGATCACGGTGATCTTCTCGATCATCGGCTCGTTCCAGCTGTTCAACGAGCCGAGCATCATGCAGAACATGGTCCCGGGCAACGCGATCAACACGTACTACACGCCGAACATGTACGCGTACAACCTGTCCTTCGCGGGCAACCAGTCGAACTACGCGGCCGCGCTGGCGATTACGATGGCAGTGATCACGATGGCGATCGCGTACGTGGTGCAGATCAACAGCATGAAGGAACAGATGAAGTGAGGCCCCGAGGGGGCCGCGCGCCCGGGCCACGGCGCCCGGGGCGCAAGGGAGACGGAAGATTCCATCCGGTAAGGAGCGAAAGATCATGAGCAGCAACAACGCGCAGGCGCAGGCCCGCGAGCATGACAGGGCCGTGCGCAGGGCCGAGAGGGAGCGCGCCAAGAGGATAGCCAGGGACGAGGCCGCGGAACGCAGGCGCGCGGCGAGAAGCGGGTTCGCGAACGTGTCGAACCCGAGGCGCAGCAAGCTGCTGACCCTGGTGTGCGCGGTGTTCGCCGTGTACTGCCTGTTCCCGTTCGTCTACCTCGCGGTCAACGCGACCAAGACCCAGGCGGACTTCACGTCCACGTTCGGTCTAGGCTTCGGCCGCACGTTCGCCCTGTGGGACAACATCAGGACCGTATTCACGTACGACGGTGGCATCTTCGGGCGTTGGCTGCTGAACACGATCCTGTACGTGGTCGTGGGCGCGGGCGGCGCGACCCTGCTCGCGATCCTGGGAGGCTACGGCCTCGCGAAGTTCCGTTTCCCGGGACGCAGGGCCGTGTTCGCAGTCATCATCGGCGCGATCAGCGTGCCGGGCATCGCGCTGGCGGTCCCGCAGTTCCTGCTGTTCGCGAAGCTGAACCTGACGAACACGCCGTGGGCCATGATCATCCCGTCCCTGGTGTCCACGTTCGGCCTGTACCTGATGTGGATCTTCTCGGAGCAGGCCGTGCCGACCGAGCTGCTCGAGGCCGCTCGCGTGGACGGCGCGGGCGAGTTGCGCACGTTCTTTCAGGTGTCGCTGCCATTGCTCGCGCCGGGCATCGTGACCACGGCCCTGTTCTCGATCGTGGCGACGTGGAACAACTACTTCCTGCCGTTGATCATGCTCAAGGACTCGAACTGGTATCCGCTCACGATCGGTCTGAACCAGTGGAAGGACCAGGCGTCCACCGCTGGCGGGCAGGCGATCCAGAACCTGGTGATCACGGGCTCGCTGGTCACGATCATCCCGTTGGTGATCGCGTTCCTGTGCCTGCAGAAGTACTGGCAGTCCGGCCTCGCCGCAGGCGCAGTCAAAGAATGATTGAACAATAAAGAAATAGGAGGACTGATGTCCCAGCGTAGAGAGCATCGTTGGCCACGGCCGTTGGAGGGTCGGAAGGCCCGTATCTGGTACGGCGGCGATTACAATCCCGACCAATGGCCCGAGGAGGTGTGGGACGAGGACATGCGCCTGATGGTCAAGGCGGGCGTGAACCTCGTGTCCGTGGGCATCTTCTCGTGGGCGAGGATCGAGCCGAGGGACGGCGTGTACGATTTCGGTTGGCTCGACCGCGTCATCGACAAGCTCGGCAGGGCCGGCATCGCGGTCGATCTGGCGTCCGCGACCGCGTCCCCGCCGATGTGGCTCACCCAGGCGCATCCGGAGGTGCTGTGGAAGGACTACCGGGGCGATGTGTGCCAGCCGGGCGCCCGCCAGCATTGGAGGCCGACCAGCCCGGTGTTCCGCGGGTACGCGTTGAGGCTGTGCCGCGCGATGGCCGTGCATTACAAGGACAATCCGTACGTGGTCGCCTGGCATGTGGGCAACGAGTACGGCTGCCACAACCGTTTCGATTATTCCGAGGACGCGGAGCGCGCGTTCCGCGAATGGTGCGAGGCGCGGTACGGCACGATCGGGAAGGTGAACGACGCGTGGGGCACGGCGTTCTGGTCGCAGCGCATGAACGATTTCTCCGAGATCGTCCCGCCCCGGTTCATCGGCGACGGCAACTTCATGAACCCGGGCAAGCTGCTTGATTTCAAACGGTTCAGCTCGGACGCGTTGAAGGCGTTCTACATCGCGGAGCGCGACGCGTTGGCCGAGATCACGCCCGGCAGGCCGTTGACCACGAACTTCATGGTCTCCGCGTCGGGCACGGTGTTGGATTACGACGATTGGGGCAATGAGGTCGATTTCGTGTCGAACGACCACTACTTCACGCCGGGCGAGGCGCATCTGGACGAGCTCGCGTTCTCCGCCTCCTTGGTGGACGGCATCTCCCGCAAGGAGCCGTGGTTCCTGATGGAGCATTCCACGTCGGCGGTCAACTGGCGTCCGGTGAACTACCGCAAGGAGCCGGGCCAGCTGGTGCGTGACTCGCTCGCGCATGTGGCCATGGGCGCGGACGCGGTGTGCTATTTCCAGTGGCGCCAGTCCGTGGCGGGCGCGGAGAAGTTCCATTCCGCGATGCTGCCGCATGCGGGCGAGGATTCCCAGGTCTTCCGTGACGTGTGCGAGCTGGGCGCCGACCTGAACACGCTGGCTGACAACGGGCTGCTCGGCACGCGGCTGGCGAAGTCCCGGGTCGCGGTGGTATACGACTACGAGTCCCAGTGGGCCACCGAGCACACCGCGACGCCGACCCAGAGGGTCCATCACGTAGACGAGCCGCTCGCGTGGTTCCGCGCGTTGGCGGACAACGGCGTGACCGCGGACGTGGTGCCGGTCCGTTCGGATTGGGACGGGTACGAGGTGGCCGTGCTGCCGAGCGCGTACCTGCTGTCCGAGGAGACCACGCGGCGCGTGCGCGATTACGTGGCGGGCGGCGGCAGGCTCATCGTGACCTACTACACCGGCATCAGTGACGAACGCGACCATGTGTGGCCCGGCGGCTATCCCGGATCGATCCGCGACGTGGTCGGCGTGAGGGTCGAGGAGTTCGCGCCGTTGGGCGACGACTGGCCCGGCGTGCCGGACCATCTCGACCTCGACAACGGCACGAGCGCGCATGATATCGCGGACGTGATCGGCTCGATCGGCGAAAACGCGACCGTGCTCGCCTCGTTCAGGGACAATCCCTGGACCGGTATGGACGGGCGTCCCGCGATCGTGGCCAACACGTACGGCGAGGGCCGCACGGTGTATGTCGGAGCCCGGCTGGGACGCGACGGCATCGCCAGGAGCCTGCCGGCGATCCTCGGATCGCTCGGCGTGGACACGGCGGACACGTCCACTGCGGACCTGCTGCGCGTCGAGCGCGTGGACGAGGCGACGGGGGCGGGGTTCACGTTCCTGTTCAACCGCACCCACGGAACCGTGCGCACGACGGTCGAGGGCCGTCCGATCGTCAGTTCTCTGGCGGAGTGCGACGGCACGGGCGCTTCCATCGAACCCAACGGGGTCCTCGTCCTCAAACACTGACGACAGGTAGTAACAGGGCCGTCGGGATTAGCGATATCCGCTTTCCCGACGGCCCTTCGTCAATAATGAATTAGATTCAGGAATGGAATTCGACAGCCGACCAGCTTATCGGTGGAAGAGCACAACAGATACGCCCATCTACCACAGTAGCTGCCAGATTCTTCGGTCTGACCGCCATAGGTTGTTCGAGAGTATTACACAGTCGTGGATCATCTTCATGAAGAACCATCGACTTGTCCACTGCAAAAGCGGACGGATTGAAATGAGGAAGCCCATCAAATGAAATAGATATATCGTGTTCCTCATTCGAATCGATATTAACCATGAGCAGCAATCCATTGCGGGTTTTCTCATCCCAAGTAATCACCGCATCAACGGCATTGACCTCTCCAAATGTTTTTGTATTGACTTTTGGAGAGTCCACATCCGGACAAAACGCGTCACCTCTCGCATGATTAGCCGCTTCGGAAAATGGATAGAACACCGTCTGCCTCCAAGCCGGACCATTGTCCTGCGTCATGATGGGAGCAATCGCATTGACCAACTGGGCTCTTGACGCCGAACGAACCCTATTGCAGTTTTTCAGCAGTGTAATCATGAGCGAACCTTCAACAACGGCGTCCGTCACATTGTAGATATCTTCCAATAGGTGCGGAGCTTTGGGCCATGCATCGTGATGAAGCCCCTTACCGAATTGGGCTTTCCATTGCGCCTCTTGCTTATTCCACACGTCGGAGTACCAAACGCCCCATTCGTCGAAGGAGAGCGCGATATCATGGTCTCCGCCATTCGCCGCCTTTGCCTCATCAGCGCTTTGGGCAACAGTGTCAATGAACAACTGCATGTCATGAGAACTTGCCAAATAGTCCTGTAGTGTTTTGGCACCGCGCTCATAGTAGTAGGCGTGGCAAGATACAAAATCAATATTGTCATATGCTTTGGTTAGCACAGTTCGCTCCCATGAACCAAATGTCGGCATATGAGCGCTCGAAGAGCCACAAGCGACTAATTCCAATCCTGATTCCGCAAGCTTCATGGCGTGAGCGATACGTTCCACCGCGGACGCGTATTCATCAGGAGTCATGTGGCCCACCTGCCAGGGGCCATCCATTTCATTACCGATGCACCACATCTTGATATCCATCGGTTCTGGGATACCGTTGCTGATACGTCTATCCGCCAGTTCCGTTCCGGCGGCCCCATTGACATATTCAAGTTCCTCTAGTGCAGCTTTCAGACCACGCGTTCCCAGGTTAACCGCAAGCATGATCTCCGTACCAGTTTTCTTGCTCCAGCGGTAGAAATCGTCGATACCTACTTCATTGGTCTCAGTGCAATGCCAAGCAAGGTCTCGACGAACAGGGCGTTTGTCGCGTGGACCTGTCCCATCCTCCCAGTTGTACGTGGAAACGAAATTGCCACCTGGGTAACGGATACAGGTCACACCAAGCTCTTTGGCCAAATCAATCACATCCTGTCGAAATCCATCATCAGTAGCGAGAGGATGACTTGGCTCATATATTCCCCCGTATACGCATCTGCCAAGATGCTCTACGAAAGAACCGAAAATTCGCGGTGGAATATCGGCCACTTTGTTCTTTTTGCCAACTGCAATGGTCGCAAGCGCATTCGTCGTCATTGATCGTGCCTCATTTTGAAAATGTTGCGACAGAAGATTCTGCCATTCATATCCTGCGATTCAAGATTATCATGTTTACGTTATTTTTACAGCATACGGTAATTCGTAAACTCTTTTTAAATATCATGTGTTTGCGCAAACATAAAAGCTGTGTTAATCTGTTCATTGTCATGAATGGATGTAATGCACATCCAAATGATGAGTGGCTTAGAAAGCCAAGCTCACTCCAAAGGAGGAGGAACGATGAAGTTCAATGCAATTGGAAAAGCCGTCGCTTTAACAGGCGCAGTGGCAATGTTAGCGAGCGTCGCAGCATGCGGTTCGTCTAATTCGTCAAATTCTTCAGCAAACGGGACAACCGAAATCCTAGTGTGGGCATGGGATTCCACCCTGTCACGCACCGTTAAGGACTTCGAGAAGGCCAATTCCAACATCAAAGTCAAAGTGACCAATGCCGGAACGAATAAAACTGAGTATACGGCGCTGAACAACGCGATTTCCGCAGGAAAGGGAGCCCCAGACCTAGCGCAAATCGAATACTACGCGCTTCCCGAATACCAGATTCGTGAAGAGGTCGAAGATCTGAGCCAGTTCGGCGCAGACAAATTCTCCGATTTCTACACTCCAGGCACATGGTCCTCAGTGAATCTAAACAACGGAGTTTACGCTTTACCGATGGATTCCGGTCCAATGGCTTGGTTCTACAACAAGGATGTCTTCGACAAGGCCGGAGTGGATCCGACCCAGGTCCGCACTTGGGATCAGTTCTACGATGCCGCAAAGAAGATTCGCGCGACAGGCTCGTACATCACGTCCGATTCAGGCGACGCTGGCTTCTTCGATTCAATGACATGGCTTGCCGGAGCGACACCATTCTCGACCGGATCCGACGGACAGAGCGTCACCATCAAGCTGTCCAGCGATTCCAAAGTGAAGACATTCGTCGACTTTTGGCAGAAGATGATTAACGAAGATCTTATCGACACCAAGACCGTCGGCTGGTCCGACGATTGGAATAAAGGCCTGAACGATGGATCAATAGCATCTTTGCTCACCGGAGCCTGGATGCCTTACAACCTACTTTCCGGAGCTCCCGACGGTGAAGGAAAGTGGCGCATCACCCAAATGCCGACTGCGAATGGTTCCGAAACCAATGCAGAAAACGGTGGCTCTTCGCTTGCTGTAGTGAAGACCAAGGATAAGGCGAAGGCTGAAGCAGCGTATAAGTTCGCGGAATACGCTTGCCACAACTCCAAGGGAATAAAGACCCGTGTCGATGGCGGTGCGTTCCCCGCCGATAACGACACCTTGAAGTCCGACGATTTCCTCAACATGACTACCCTGACCGACAGTGACGGCAAAGCTCACGAGTACTTTGGCGGACAGAAATTCAATGAAGAACTGGCGAAGGCCGCTGCCAATGTCTCCACCGGATACAAATTCCTGCCCTTTGAGGTATATGCACGTGGCGTCTTCGGCGATGAGGTTGGTGCTGCCTATACCGGAAAGTCCATCACTCTTGCCAAAGGCATCCAAGCTTGGGAGAAGAATCTTAAGGACTACTCTTCCCAGCAAGGATACACTGTCAAATAAACCCATGAAGGTTTGACGGAATAATTCATCAGTCATGGATTATCTCTTGGGGGTGCCATTCTAATGGCACCCCCAAGCTCATATAGAATCATAAAATCAAATTCCACAACAGAACATGCTTCGCCTAGGTAAGGGACCTCACCACAGAGCGAACTCAGCGTTCGGGCTATTTCGGAAGAGGGATTCTCATGCCATACCCAAGTCAGCACCATTCCCGATTCGGGATGCTGCTTGTATGCAGTGGCGATGTAGGCCGCCGCAGGAGATTTCTTGTCTTTAGGTTTCTTCCTGTCTTGGACATTTCCCTTGTTCCGGTATGCCACAGCTTTATTCCCAGCGCTAATGACGCGAGGAAACAGTATCTCCTGCGGAGGATTGCCTTCAAGCCAATCCAAGGCAGCATGGATCTGTTCATCCGTTAAGCCACAGTCAGCATTTGGTGTTTCAAAACCAAATGTCAAATACGCCGCAGAGACAAGCGCGGAATACAGTCTACTTGGCGAGGGGTAAGATTCCGGCCTTCCACCGGAATCACTGCCTTGGTAAAATCCCAAGGGGAAGAATGCCGATATCGCAAAAGCCATATCAGTTTTCCTTTGCATCATCTTCAGCGGACGAATTGGCCAGGACTGCGGGGTTGCCCTGCACAAGGAACTCCTGGCCCTCCCAAGTAATTCCAGCTTTCTCATGCGCCTGAGCATAGGCTGTTTCCAGCAATTCTAAAGAGCAACCCGCTATCAAAGAATTCATACAAAGACTGTTGAAAGCCGGTTACTCCCATCACCCCCTTCGCAATCCGGCCGCGTAATCATCAAGCACGTCAAGAATGCCGCGGTGTTCGTATACAACGCTGCGTTGCTTTCCCGTACGTGCCACCACAACGCCACGCTCACTCAAAGTTTTGATCGCACGCTCCGCTTGCGGTTTGGACAGTCCCACCACTTGCTGCAGGTATCGCGTGTTGATAATCGGCTGTGCAATCAAATTAGGCAGTACACGCCAAACGGCGGCATCGGAACGCACACCGCGCAGATTCGAACGCGCTTCATCCAACTGTTCGCATAAATCATCGATGAGTTTCCTGCCGCTTGTCGCGGCGAATCGATATAGAAAAAGCCGGACGGTGGATTCTTGAATCCACCCATATGGGCGAACCGTTGAATCCGCCGTCCGGCGGCGCGACTGCTTCTCAAGAATGTGTGCTTGACTCACATGGATGGTACTGAGAACCATTCGCTTAACGATCTGCTTCCATGCGCGCCAACCACGTAAGGAACGCGGCTGCGCGGCACGGACACAAATCAAGTCTTGCGTGGCTCGGGCCGCGGTGGGCAACGCCACGGCGGCCCGAAAGCCAAGGGATTACTCTAGCCGCAGCCTGGAATAATCGCAAGCCGACCGAACTTCGGTTCAGGCTTTGGCGACTTCCACGCTGAGCTCGGAGCCGCCTTCCTTCACGTCGAAGGAGGTGGCGAGCGTCTCGGAGGTGATGAGATCCTTGAACTGCTCGACCTTCGCCACGTCATCGGCCGGTACGGTCAGCGTCAGGGCGATGCGGTCGGAGATTTCCAGATCGGCGGCCTTACGGGCGTCCTGCACGGAGCGGATCACGTCGCGGGCGTATCCTTCGGCAACCAGATCGTCGTTCAGCTCGGTGTCGAGGATCACGAAGCCGCCGGTCGGCAGGGCCGCGGACACGGAGTTGGCGGCCTCTTCGGCGTTCTGTTCCTCCACGCTGTTGATCAGCTCGTACTCGCCCTCTTCCAGCGTAATGTCGCCGTTCGGGGTCTCGCACACCGGGGCGCCGGAAGCGTCCACATGCCATGCGCCGGACTTGGAGGCCTTGATGGCGAACTGCACGTCCTTGCGCAGGCGCTTGCCTGCAACGCGGGCGTTCACGCGCAGCTCGTGGATGATCTTCAGGCCCTGGGAGCCCGCATCCTCAAGCGTGCACAGCTCCACGTCCTTGACGTTGAGCTCGGACTTCAGAATCTCGTCGTACGCGGCCACGGCGGCGGTATCCTCCACCACCACGGTGAGCTTGCTCAGCGGCTGACGCACGCGGATCTGCTTCGCCTTACGCATGGACAGGGTGCTGGAGACGACCTCGCGCACCTTCTCCATCGCGTCGACCAGAGCCGGATCGTCGACGAGCACGCGGCCAAGTTCGGTGGCTTCGCCGGTCTTCTCGTCGGCCAGGAACGGCCAGTCGGCCAGATGCACGGATTCGCCGCCGGTCAGGCCGCGCCACACGGATTCGGCTTCCATCGGGGCAAGCGGTGCGAGAACGCGCATGAACACCTCAAGCACGGTGTACAAGGTGTTGAACGCGTTCTCGTCCTCCTTCCAGAAGCGGTCGCGGTTGTTGCGGATGTACCAGTTAGTGAGCATGTCGATGAAGTCGGACACGGCGTCGCATGCATCGGAGATCAGGAACTGGTCCAGCGAGGACTGGGTCTTTTCGACCAGTCGGTGGGTACGAGCCAGCAGGTAACGGTCCATTTCCGGCAGCGATGCAACTTCGTCGGCGCGCAGCTGGCGGGCGTCGTAACCGGCACCGTTCTTCGCCGCGTTGGCATACAGCGTGAAGAAGTAGTAGGAGCTCCACACCGGCAGCATCACCTGACGCACGGTGTCGCGGATGCCGTCGGCGGTGACGATAAGGTTGCCGCCGCGCAGGATCGGCGAGCTCATCAGGAACCAACGCATGGCGTCGGAGCCGAAGTCGTTGAACACGCCGTTCACGTCCGGGTAGTTACGCAGGTGCTTCGACATCTTCTGTCCGTCGGAGCCGAGCACTATGCCGTGGCAGATCACGTTCTTGAACGCCGGCCTGTCGAACAGGGCGGTCGCCATGACGTGCTGCACATAGAACCAACCACGGGTCTGGCCGATGTATTCCACGATGTAGTCGCACGGGAAGTGCTGTTCGAAGGTTTCCTTGTTTTCGAACGGATAGTGGTACTGAGCGAAGCTCATCGAACCGGATTCGAACCAGCAGTCCATCACGTCGCTGATGCGGTGCATGTGGCTCTTACCGGTCGGATCGTCCGGGTTGACGCGAGTCAGCTCGTCGATGTACGGGCGGTGCATGTTGATGTTGCCCTCATGATCGCGCGGGTAGTCACCGAAATCGGCCTTCAGCTCGTCGAGCGAGCCGTACACGTCCACGCGCGGATACTTCGGATCATCCGAAACCCACACCGGAATCGGGGAACCCCAGAAACGGTTGCGGGAGATCGACCAATCGCGTGCGTTCGCCAGCCACTTGCCGAACTGGCCGTCCTTCACATTGTTCGGAATCCAGTTGATCTGCTGGTTGAGTTCGAGCAGGCGGTCCTTGATCTTGGTGACGGCCACGAACCAGGAGCTCACCGGCTTGTAGATCAGCGGAGTGGCGCAACGCCAGCAGTGCGGATAGGAGTGCACGTAGCTCTTCTCCTGGAAGAGGATGGCGCGCTGCTCCTCAGGAATGCGGGCCAGCGGGCCGTCACCGGCGCGCAGGTTGCGCAGGATCGGCTTGTTCGCGTCGAACACGTACATGCCCTCATAATCCGGGCACAGCGACGTGAACTTGCAACCCGCGTCGAGCACGTCCACGCTCTTGATGCCCTTGGCGTTGAGCGTGTTCATATCGTCCTCGCCGTAGGGGGCCTGATGGACCAGGCCGGTACCTTCAACGGTGTCGACGTAGTCGGCGGTGAAGATCTGGTAGCCTTCCGGCCCCGGCACCTTGCCCTCGGCGGCGTTCTCGTCGCCCGCGAAGTACGGGAAGACCGGATAGTAGCGCCAGCCTTCCATTTCGGCGCCCTTGAGCTCGCGCACGATCTCGTAGTTCTCGCCGAGTTCCTTCTCGTAGGAGCCGAGCAGCGGCTTGCCGAGGTAGAACTTCTTGCCGGCGAACTTGCCTTCGGTGGGGCGCACCTCGACGTAGTCGATGTCGGCGCCGACCACGATGGCAAAGTTGGTCGGAACGGTCCACGGGGTGGTGGTCCAGAACACGGCGTAGGCGTCCTCCTCGTCGCGCAGCTTCACGGCCACGGACACAGTGGTGTCCTGACGATCCTGGTACACGTCCGCATCCATGCGCAGCTCGTGCGCGCTCAGCGGCGTCTGATCCTTCGGGCAGTACGGCAGCACGCGATAGCCCTGGTATGCCAGGCCCTTGTCGTACAGCTGCTTGAAGGCCCACATCACGGACTCCATGTAAGTGATGTTCAGGGTCTTATAGCCGTGCTCGAAATCGACCCAACGGGCCTGACGGTGGACGTACGCCTTCCACTCGTTGGTGTACTTGAGCACGGACGCGCGGCAGGCGTCGTTGAACTTGTCGATGCCCATCTCCTTGACCTGATCCACCGAGTCGATGCCCAGTTCCTTCTGCGCCTCGAGTTCGGCAGGCAGACCGTGGGTGTCCCAGCCGAACACACGGTTGACCTTATGGCCCTTCATGGTCTGGTAGCGCGGGATGACGTCCTTGGCATAGCCGGTCAGCAGGTGGCCATAGTGCGGCAGGCCGTTCGCAAACGGCGGGCCGTCGAAGAACACGAACTCGTTCTGGCTGTGATCGCCGGACGGACGGCGGTCGATGGACTTCTGGAAAGTGTCGTCCTTATCCCAGTAGTCGAGCACGGACTCCTCCAGCTTGGGGAAGCTGGGGTTCGGCGCGACGTTGGCGCTCTGCTCGCCGGCAGCAGCCTTCGGATACACATGATTGGTGGATTCGCTCACCGTATGCTCCTCGTTTGGCGGTTTCATTACTTTACCCTTACGAGGACGATGACCTTCGTGCGATTGCCGCACGCCGCCACCGCGGTACCACCTCGCTTGCCGCGCTCCCCCGCTTTCCTTCACGGGTTCCACACGACCGCTTGACGTTCGGCTGTTCGGGCCGATCCCGCCGGTTCTACTGGGCCGTGCCATGTGCCGACCGTTCTTCCGGAAGCTCCCCGCTGATAACGGATCACTGCTATACGTTTCAGCATGCCAGCCTAGCATGCCGTGCGAACGAAGGGAAACGAAAAGCCGCATGGCGTCCACCATGCGGCTTTCCAATCGCACATCGATCGGATATCGATTGTCCATCGAATCCGACGGCAGGTCCATATCAGCCTTCGTTCAGCTGCGCTTCCAGCTTTTCGACGATCTCGGCGTGCATCTTCTCGGTGATCTTCACCTTGAGCAGGAAGACGACCCCGCTCAAGATGATGACCGCGAGCGGCACATAGAATGCGCAGATCTCGAAGGTTCTGATGTTCGCGGCGGTCATGTCTGCCGCGGTGGCGTTACCGATCATGCCCGCAGCGATGGCTACGGCCCCGACGATGCCGTTGGAGCAGGCACCTGCGATCTTATCGAGCATCGGGCGGACAGACAGGGTGACAGCCTCGTTGCGCTTGCCGTTCTTCAGCTGGCCGTATTCGATGGAGTCGGTCAGCGACAGGATGGCGGTCATCTGGATGAAGGTCTGCGGCAGGTAGAAGAAGACCAGGCCGACGGTGACGACCGGCAGGCTGGTAGGGTTGATGATGAACAGCAGGTATCCGATGACCATGAGCACCATGCCGCCGAGGTACAGGTAACGGCGCGGGATGCGCCTGTTCAGGACCGGATACAGCGGGGCCATGACGATGCCCGCGACGACGGAGACGACACCGACGACGGAGTAGGCGGCGGAGTTGTCCAAGATGAACTTGAACAGGTACATGAGCACGCCGGTGGTGGCCACGTTGGCGATGGCGTACAGCAGGTAGGACAGGGCGACCCACAGCAGCTGGTCGTTCTGGGCGATCGCCTTGAACGCGGCCAGCGGACCGCCGTTCTCCTCGGCCTTGGCGCGCAGCGAGCTGGTGCTTTCCTTGGTGCCGAACGCCACGGAGCATACGGTGAGCACGCCGAGGATGGCCACGATGATGGCGAAGCAGGTCCAGCCGCTCTGGCTTTCCTGATGCTTGCCGGTGAACACGTAGCTGAAGAAGGTGACGATCGGGATGACGACGATGGTCAGACCGTTATAGCCGATGGAGCCGCCGAAGGAGCCGAGCGCGGTGTAGGTGGAACGTTCGTGCGAATCGTTGGACAGCGCCGGAATCATGCCCCAGAAGGAGATGTCGCGCAGGGAGTAAAACACGTCGAGCACGATGAAGGTGATGACGAACAGCACGATGAACAGCGTGGTGTTGACGTTCACCAAGCCGAACAGGCCGGTGTAGACCAGCACGAGCAGAACGGCGGAAACGGTGCCGCCGATGAGCTGCCACGGCTTGAAGCGCCCCCATTTGGTATTGGTGTTGTCGACGATGTTGCCCAGCAGCGGATCGATGAAGATCTCCGCGATGCGGATGACAACCACAAGGCCGGTGATGACGCCGATGAGCTTGGTGGCGAGCGCCTTGTCGACCCCGGAGAACAGCGAGCTGGTGACGTAGACGATGAAGTAGGTGCTCAGCGCGTTGTAGAAGGCGGATTGGCCGACGTTGCCGAACGCGTAGGCGATGCGGGATGTCAGGGTCGATTTGGTTCCGGATTGCTGTGCCGCCGTTGGCGCCGTGTTAGGTTCACCCATCTTACTTCTCCTTAGAAGCTGTGCTGCAATCATCTGTTGATTCGATAAACACTATATCCGTTTATTGTTGTTTAGTAAAATTTATCACTAAAATACAAAAGAGTCGGCGTGTCGCTTTTTGTTTGGTAATGAACAGATGCATGTCCTTTTCTGTTCTATAACAATCGGCACGAACCGTAAAATCACACAAAACAGCACAATGTCGATGGCGATCTATCATCCTTAGCCGTCACCAAGCACCGCGGATGGAATGATTTGGCGTCTTCATCGCGCCGGGGCACATCGGACGCCATCGCTCACTGCTCACGCCGCCGCGCCGCGTCATCGTTTCGGTGTCATTGTTTCGGCACGAAGCTGTCGCGCACCTCCAGCGTCGTGGACAGGTACACATGTTGCCGGGACGTCCGTTTGCTGGCGATCGCATCGGCCAACGTGAAGATCGCGACGCGCGCGAGCTCGTTCTGGTCGATCGCGAATGTGCTCAGCGGCGGTGATGTCAGCTGCGCGATCGTCTGGTTGTTGATGCTGATGACGCTGATGTCACGCGGCACAATCACGCCGACCGCGTTGAACGCCTGCAGCACGCCGACCGCGATGACGTCGGCGGCGACGATGACGGCGTCAGGCAGCGCGCCGTTATGGTCGCGGATGAACCGCTCCCCCAGCTTGCGGCCGTTCTCGACCGTGAATGGGCCGCCGGAATACACCAGCCCGCGCAGGTCCAGGCCGCGGCGTGCCATCTCGCGACGGAAATAGACGGCGCGCCCCTCCTCGTCGGCTTCGTAGAAATTCGTCATCGCGCCTTTGCCGCCGATGAATCCGACACGTGTCATGCCGGCCTTCGCGCAGGCTCCGACCGCGTCGTACATGGTCTGTTGCAGGTCGGGTTGCACGGAGTCGAACAATCCCGGCGCGGGGTTGACATCGATAAACACGCCGTACGGCATGGTTTTATGCAGTTTGTTCAGATTGGCCTCGCTGATGGCGTTGGCGCCGATGGCCATGAAGCCGTCGAATTTGGAGCCCCGACGCATCATGTCGTCAAGGTCATGGAACACGGTCAGCTCCATGCGCTGCTGGGCGGCGTTGCGTTCCAGCGCGGCACGCAGATCCGTGAAGTAGGAGTCGCGCAGCACCTCGTCGGACTCCTCATTGTCAAGCAGAGCCACCTCGTGCGGAATGACGATGCGCTTGGCTTGGGCACTGTACCCCAGCTCCTCGCTGGCCTGGATGATCGCGCGGCGCGTCTCCTCGCGCACCGACAGCGTCGGGTCGCCGTTGAGCAGACGCGATACCGTGGCCTGCGAGTATCCCGTGCGCTTCGCGATTTCCTTGATGGTCGCCATCACCTCTCCGTTCGTCTGCGGCTCAGATCCACTTTAGTAAAACCTTTACTAAACCAACATGCTACATCATCGAACGTATTCTTGTAGCCATGACACAGCCACAACAATCACAAACATCTTCATCCGCGCATCGATTCATAAAGCAAGCGGCGCAGCAGCCCGTAAAGCAAAAATCCTTTGCCCTGCGCAATATGCGCGGCAAAGGATTCTGCACCATCGGACGGCCGTTCAAGGCAACCGGCCACAAGGGCGGCATCAGCCGCCAAGGATCCAAACGCGGCTGACAGACCACAAATACGCGGCCACTCCAGTTCCACAAAGCCCGCGTAGCCGGTCGCTCGCCCTCCTGCGCGGCCCCGCCATGCGAACACGTTCGATGCCGCTGCGTTCCATGCCGACTCCACGTCTCACGGAAAGACGCACATACCTCCGGCCGTTCTCTCCAAGAGCTGTTGTGGATGAAATCATGCACATATCCACATTTTTCACGAAGCCGGTTGCAAGGCTGTGGACTTTTCATTTACCGTCGGCGCATGGAAAGTTTTGGCCACAACACATTTTTCGCACTGGAGCAGGCACGCGAAGCGGCGGCAAGACGGCATCTTGAATGTAGACAAACGCTGGCGCGCATACGGTCACGCTCCTCGGTTCCACTCTATGTAAGCCACGGCACAGCGCTGGAGCTGCATGGCATGATTGCCACCATGAATTATTTACCCGGATATGGTTCGGAGCTCGTTCACGTTTCGGTGTGCCGGCAACGTGACCTGCGGAAAATCCAGGGGATGAAATTCCATTACGCAAGGCATGGCGTAGACGTGGTGCACGCCGACGAATTGGTGTCAAGCGTCTCCGCGATGCAGGCGGTCTGCCAGATTGCGCCCTATGTCGACGAACGGAGTCTGGTGATCGCCATGGATTGGCTCACTTGCGCCAATCCCGATTTACGCGTCTGCACTCACGATGAGCTCTCCGACTACATCCGGAGTGCGCCGCGATTCATTGGGAGCGCCAAATGCAGAAAGGCCTTGCGCCTGTCCAAACCAGGTACCGATTCCCCGCAGGAAACGGTGCTTCGTTTGGAGAGCGATGCCTACGGGCTGCCTGAGGCACATGTCAATTATGAGATCATTGACCACATACGCGGCTCGGGCACGATGAAGGTGGATATCGCCTACCCGGATGACCGCGTCTGCATAGAATACGACGGAAATTACCACTACACCCACGGCCGCTGGATGTATGACCTCGATAAGCGCAACCGGCTGAGGGATCTTGGATTCACGCCTTTTGTCGCCACCCGCGAGCATTTGGCCTCCAAACAGAAGCTGAACGAACTGTTCGGCATGGTCGCCCGAGCGATAGCCAGTCACCGTTACGACTTGGACTAGTTCCGTAGGTGGTTTTTCGCTTCCGTAGGTGGTTGGTCAGAGTATCGGGGTTGGAGAAAGGCTTTATTCTGGCCGTTTTCATGCCGGGTATTCAGACCCAACCACCTACGGAACACCCAAACCGCCTACGGAACCGCATGAGTAGTCCCCGCAATGGATTTTTCGCCATTGATTCGGGGAATCCATGAAAAGCCACAGCGGGCGCACCCTGCGTAAAAGGTCATGCCCGCCGATTCATGGGAGCCATATGCGCAAGGGCCGTGCGGAAACCACATATGTGGCTTCCGCACGGCCCTTGCATTCGTTGAACACTACCGTTCAGCCTGTCCAATTCACCAAGAACGGGACAGGAACGAAGCAGAAGGAGCCTTACTCCAGTTCCACGGCGCCCGTGTACAGCTGGTAGTACTCGCCCTTCTGCGCGATGAGCTCGTCATGCGAACCGCGTTCGATGATGCGGCCATGGTCGAGCACCATGATCACGTCGGAGTTGCGCACGGTGGACAGTCGGTGCGCGATCACGAACACGGTGCGTCCCTTCATGAGGTTGTCCATGCCGGCCTGCACCACCTCTTCGGTACGGGTGTCGATGGACGAGGTGGCCTCGTCGAGGATCATTGCCGGCGGATCGGCCACGGCAGCACGTGCGATGGAGATCAGCTGACGCTGGCCCTGAGACAGACCGGAGCCGTCGCCTTCGAGCACGGTCTGGTAGCCGTTGGGCAGCATGCGGATGAAGCTGTCCGCATTGGTGAGCTTAGCGGCGGCGATGCACTCCTCGTCGGTGGCGTCGAGCTTGCCATAGCGGATGTTGTCCATCACGGTGCCGGTGAACAGGTTCACGTCCTGCAGCACGATGCCGAGCGACTTGCGCAGGTCGGGCTTGCGGATGCCCTTGACGGAGATGCCGTCATACAGGATCATGCCTTCCTGGATGTCGTAGAAGCGGTTGATCAGGTTGGTCACCGTGGTCTTGCCCGCGCCGGTGGCGCCGACGAGCGCGACCTTCTGGCCGGGCTTGGCGAACCAGGTGATGTCGTGCAGCACGGGCTTGTCCGGGTTGTAGCCGAAGGTCACGTCGGTGAAACGCACGTCGCCCTGCAGCAGGGTCAGGCGCCCGTCCGGCGAGGTGATCGCGTTCTCGCGCGCCTTCCTCGCCACTTCCGCGGCCTTCGGGCTCAGCGACTGCGCGGCCTTCAGGGAACGGGTGCCGTCGTCGCCTTCCTCACGCTTCCAGGCCCAATGGCCGGTTTCGTGGTCCACTTCGGTCATGGTGCGGCCGTCTTCGCCGAGCTCGACGTTGACGAGTGTGACGGAGCCGCCGTCGTCCTCGGGCTTCTCATCCATCAGCTGGAAGATGCGGGACGCGCCGGCGAGCGCCATCATCACCATGTTGAACTGCATGGAGACCTGGCCGAGCGGGTTGACGAAGGAGCGCGACAGGGTGAGCAGGGAGATGAGGGCGCCGAGGGTGAGCTTGCCCGCGCCGGCGAGACCGAAGTTGCCCATGCCGGAGAGCGCCATGAATCCGCCGACGATGGCGAGCAGAATGTAGAGGATGTAGCCCATGTTGCCTACGACGGGCATGGTCACGTTGCCCCAGGTGTTCGCTTCGGCGGAAGCGTGGAACAGTTCCTCGTTCTTCTCGTCGAAGGTTTTCTGGGTGGCGTCCTCATGGTTGAAGACCTTGATGACCTTCTGACCGTTGACGGATTCCTCGACGAAGGCGTTCACGTCGCCGATCCACATCTGCTGCTTGACAAAGTAGCGGCCGGAGCGGGAGACGATGGCGCGCACGACTACGAACAGGATCGCGGCGAACACGAGCACGAAGATCGTGACCGGCACCGACAGCCACAGCATGGAGACCAGTGCGGCCAGTGCGGAGATCGCGGACGAGAACATCTGCGGGAAGGACTGGCTGATGGCCTGGCGCAGGGTGTCGGTGTCGTTGGTGTAGCGGCTCATGATGTCGCCGTGCTCGTTGGTGTCGAAGTAGCGGATCGGCAGCGTCTGCTGGTGTGCGAACATGTCGTCGCGGATCTTCTTCAGGGTGCCTTGCTCGACGGTGACGATGAGCCACTGCCATAGCCAGCTGCAGAAGGTGCCGGCCGCGTAGAGGCAGGCCATCAGCGTCAGGGCGCGCAGCAGCGGGTTCCAGTCGGGGTTCTTCACACCGACCAGCGGCAGGATGTAGCTGTCAATCAGGGATTGCAGGAACAGTGCGGATCCAGCTTGTGCGGCCGCGCCGATCAGGATGCACAGCACGATTGCCACGACATGCCATTTGTATTGGAAGATGTAGCCGAAGATGCGCTTGGTGGTTCCGGGGGCGGCTTTCCGCATCGGCGGCTTTGCGCCCGGCTTGTTACCCGGCTTGGTCTGCATGGTTTTTTCAGCGTTGTTCTTAGTCATTTCCGTTCCTCCTTTCACTTCAGTTCCTCAGGCTGGGCCTGGTTCTTGGTCTGCGATTCGTAGATGGAACGGTATTCGTCGCAGGTCCGCAGCAGTTCCTCATGGGTGCCGGATGCGGTGATGCGGCCTTCCTCCATGACGAGGATCATGTCGGATTCCTGCACGGACGCGATGCGCTGGGCGATGATGATCTTCGTGGTGTCGGGGATCTCGTCATGGAATGCGGTGCGGATCAGCTTGTCGGTCTTGGTGTCAACGGCCGAGGTGGAGTCGTCGAGAATCAGGATCTTCGGCTTCTTCAGGAGCGCGCGAGCGATGCACAGGCGCTGGCGCTGGCCGCCGGAGACGTTGGTGCCGCCCTGTTCGATGTACGTGTCGTACTTGTCCGGGAACTCCTGGATGAAGCCGTCGGCCTGCGCGAGCTGGCAGGCGTGGCGGATCTCCTCGTCGGTGGCGTTCGGGTTGCCCCAGCGCAGGTTCTCGGCGATGGTTCCGGAGAACAGCACGTTCTTCTGCAGCACCATGGCGACCTGGTCGCGCAGGACCTCCATGTCGTAGTCGCGCACGTCGACGCCGCCGACCTTGAGCGAGCCGGAGGTCACGTCGTACAGGCGCGGCACGAGCTGCACCAGGCTGGACTTCGCCGAACCGGTGCCGCCGACGATGCCGACGGTCATGCCGGAACGGATCTTCAGGTTGATATTGTCGAGCACCGGCTTTTCGGAGTTATCAGAGTAGCGGAAGTCGACGTTGTCGAATTCGATGGACCCGTCGGCCACTTCCTTGATGGGGTTGGCCGGGTTGGTCACCGTGCTTTCCTCGTTGAGCACCTGGCAGATACGTTCCGCGGACGCCTGGGAAATGATGCACATGACGAAGACCATGGACAGCATCATCATGGCCATGAGGATCTGCATGGCGTAGGTGACCAGTGCGGTCAGGTCGCCGGTGGTGAGCCCCAGCGCGGCATTATTGCCCGAGGCCACGATCTGCTTGGCGCCCATCCATGCAATGAGGATCATCGAGACGTATACGCAGACCATCATGAGCGGGTTGTTGAAGCTCATCACACGGTCGGCCTTGCTGAAGTCCTTGTAGATGCGCTGGGAGATGCGGCCGAATTTGGCGATTTCATGCGATTCGCGGGTGTAGGACTTGACCACGCGGATGCCCTGCAGGTTCTCGTCGACCACGTTGTTGAGCTTGTCGTAGGTGTGGAACACGCGCTCGAACACCGGGTGCACGTACACCGCCAGGCCGCACAGACCGAAGGCGAGAACAGGGATGCACGCCAGGAACACCAAGGAAATGGACGGGCTGATGCGGAACGAGAAGATCCACGCCACGATCATCATGATCGGGGCTCGCACACCCAGACGAATGATCATGGAATAGGCGTTCTGCAGGTTGGTCACATCGGTGGTGAGCCTGGTGATGATCGAGCCGGTGGAGAACCGATCGATGTTGGTGAAGCTGAAGCCCTGCACCTTTTCGAATTCGTCGTGGCGCAGGTTCTTGGCGAAGCCGGCGCCGGCGATCGCGGCGAACTTACCGGCAAGGAAGCCAGCCGCGAGCGAACATAGCGAGCACGCCAGAAGAATCAGACCGAATTTGACGATGGCGGGCATGCTTTTGCCGGTGATGCCCTCATCAATCAACGACGCCATCACCGTGGGGATGAGGATTTCCAGAACACCTTCGATCACCACAAATATCGGGGTGAGAATGCTGGGCTTCCTATATTCACGTAGCGATTTGCCAAGCGTGCGTACGAGATGCCGCTTTTGTTTTGGCTGCGATTGCACCGCAGCCGTTGTCACGTTTGTTCCGCTCACTTACTCTTCCTTTCCTGTTTCGTCTTCCTGTGATGTTTTCCGTACAGTTGGTTGCGATTCGCATTCCCGCGATTGCCGTTCCCGCGATTCCGCCTCGCACAATGCCAGGCTGGAGTAGCGACTTTCGTCGCCGATCAGCCCGGTGGAGACCAGATTGGTTTGCATCACGTCGAGCACGTGCATGAATTCGCGGATCTCGTCGTCGCTCAGGCCCTGCAGCAGGATGCCTTCCATGGCGATTGCGCTGGTGCGCAGCGCTTCGGCGATGTCGCGCGATTTGTCGGTAAGCACGATTTTCTTCAGTCGCGCGTCCCTCGGCACGGATTCGCGCACGATAAGCCCTTTGCGTTCCATCAATGCGAGCACTCTGCTCGACGTCGACCGGGTGATGCCGAAGCGGCGTTCCACATCCTGCGGGAAGATCTCTCGTTCCGAATGGCGTGCGAGGAAGGTGATGATGTCGATGTTGCCACCGCTCAGACTCTCCACTTCCATGGGGCGCGTCACCGCAAGATACCGGTTGATGACGTTGTGCAGCGATCGGATGGCGACGCTCGGCGGCTTGCATGCGCCTCGGTCCCACGCTTCGGTGAACGCGGGGTTCACCGAAGCCGTTCCATCGTTCTGTATATCGTTCACGGAACATACGATAACACGTTGTACATACAACAGTTGCATATGCAACATTCAGCGTGTCGTGTGTGACGGAACCGGATCGCAGCACACCGAACGCAATATTGTAATCGCAAAATCGCTTAAAAATAGCCAAAAATAAGCTCGGAACAAGCCGAAACCAAGTATGAAAAAGCCGAGGATGTGGTCCGCACCGGTTCATTCGCGGGCCACATCCTCGGCCTAAATCCTTGAAACTCCTTTTGCTTACGTCTTGTTTACGTCAATCCGTCTTATTCGGCGGTTTCGGCGATTTTGGCGTATTCGTCGAGCATGAAGGCGGTGATGGCCTTGCCGCCGTCGCTCATCAGCATCGGCATGGAGTTGATCGGCATGGACTTGAGGAACATGCGCATCATGTCGTTGTCGGGCAGCTGCGGCAGATTGCCGGCCTCGCCTTCCGCATACACGGATGCGACGATTTTGGAGCCGACCGGATCGTCGGCCCATTCGCCGAACGTGGACCATTCGTCGAGCGGCAGGGCCTTGCCGTCGCCGTCGAGCGTGACGACGGCCACGGCGGCGATGTCGCGGCTGGACGTGCCGACTTCGACGGTGTATTCGCCGGCTTCGACATGCCAGTCGTTGAACTTCTCGGACCAGTAGGCGAAGGCGCGCTCGTCCAGATCGAAGGAGATCTCAACCGATTCGCCGGCCTTGAGGAACACCTTTCGGAAGCCCTTGAGCTCATGCTTCGGGCGGGCCACGGAGGCCTTGCCTGGAGCCACGTAGACCTGCACGGTTTCGGCGGCGTCCACGTCGGACGTGTTGGTGACGGTCGCGGTGACGTGTGCGGTGTTGGCGCCGGTCTTGGCGACGTTCACGCCGTCGATCGCAAAGGTCGCGTAGCTCAGGCCGAAGCCGAACGGGTAGTCGACGGCCTTGTCGTACGTGTCGTAGTAGCGGTAGCCGACGAACACGCCCTCACCATAGTCGACGTGCCCCTCCTCACCCGGCCAGTTGATCATGCTCGGATCGTCGTTGATGTCCATCGGAATGGTCTGTGCCAGCTTGCCGGACGGGCTGACCTTGCCGAAGATCACGTCGGCGAGCGCCGGACCGCCCGCCTGGCCAAGCAGCCAGGATTCGAGGATGCCCTTGGCGTTGCCCGCCCATGGTGCCACGGAGACGACGGATCCGTTGGACAGCACCACGACGATGTTCTTGTTTTCGGCGGCGACGGCTTTGAGCAGTTCGACCTGCTTGGCTGGAATGTCGAGGGTTTCACGGTCGAAGCCTTCGGATTCGGCGGCTTCCGGAAGGCCGAGGAACATGAGGACGACGTCGGCGTTTTTGGCGGTTTCGACGGCTTCGGCTTCGAGCTTGGCGTCGGCCGGTTCGAGGTCGAGGGTGAAGCCGGGGGCGAATGCGGCGTCGACGCCCCGCGCGGCGAGGGTGTCGAGGAAGCTGGTCATCTTGGTCGGGGTGATGTGGGACGATCCGCCGCCCTGGTAGCGCGGGGTGCGCGCGAATTCGCCGATGACGGCGATTTTCGCGTTTGCAGCGACCGGCAGGATGTCGTCGTCGTTTTTGAGCAGCACCATGGATTCGATGGCGGCCTGATGAGCCACCTCGTCGTGGGCGTCCACGTCGAAATGGTAATCGTCGATGCTCATGGCGGCGCGAGTCTTGTTGACGAGGTCGATCATGCCTTGGGCCATGCGGTCGAGTTGTTCGGGCTGGATGCGGCCGTCGCGGGCCGCATAGACGATTTGGTCATCGGTGTAGCTCGGCGGCATTTCGAGGTTGAGGCCGGCGTTGAGGGAGGCGACGCGGTCATGGTCGGCGCCCCAATCGCTCATGACGATGCCTTCATACCCCCATTCGTCGCGGAGCACGTCGGTGAGCAGCCAGCGGTTTTGTGCGGAATGCACGCCGTTGATGCGGTTATAGGAGCACATGATGGTCCATGGCTGGGCGGTTTTGACGATGTGTTCGAAGGCCGGGAAGTAGATTTCGCGCAGCGCGCGCTGGGAGATGTTGGCGGATACGCGCAGGCGGTCGGTCTCCTGATTGTTGGCGGCAAAGTGCTTGAGCGAGGTGCCCACGCCCTTGGACTGCACGCCGGCGACGATACCTACGGCCTCATGACCGGCCAGATATGGGTCTTCGGACCAGTATTCGAAGCAGCGGCCGCCGAGCGGGTTGCGCTTGATGTTGACGCCGGGGCCGAGGATGACGGCCACCTTCTCTTGGATGCATTCCTCGCCCATGGCTTCGCCCACCCGGTGGATGAGCTCGGGGTTCCAGGAGCTGGATAGGCCGGCTGCCGGCGGGAAGCAAGTGGCCGGCACGGAATCGTTCAGATCGGTTTCGCCGGTGCTGGATGCCAGGGATTTGCGCAGTCCGTGGGGGCCGTCGGTGATCATGTAGCCGGGAATGCCTTTGGTTTCCACACCCTGCAGGTGCCAGGCGTCGCCGCCGGAGGTGAGGGACGCCTTCTCTTCGAGGGTCAGGTCGTTGACGGAAGGATAAGCGGTGTCGCTCATGAGCTGCCTCTTTCGTATGTCTTCTGTGTTTCTGGTGCCTTTCGGCTATTTTCTCGGCCGTCTCGCGATTGTTTCGCGGTGGGACTTCAACCCCGAATTCCCTACCTACCGATTGGTAGGTACTTTATCAAAAAACAATCCTCAACACGCCAATCATCTTTGGAAAAGAAACCGACCGACCGTAAAGTGAATTGCATATTCCAATAACCTCCAGCAACGACGGGAGCACATTATGGCCAACGACGAAGTCGACCGCAGAAGCGCGATTCTCAACGCGGCGGTCGAATGTTTCGGCACGCTCGGCTACTACGGCACGTCGCTGCAGCGCATCGCCACCATGGTGAACCTCACCAAACCGGGCGTGCTGCATTACGTCGGCAGCAAGGAAGGGCTGCTGCATGCGGTGCTCGACGAAATGTACGACCGTGAGACCGAGGACGTCACCGCCGGCATGGTGCGCGACGAGCGTCCGCTTATCGCCGAAATGTGGCGCAGGACGGTGGCGGTCAACGCCAAACGTCCCGAATTGGTGCACATGTTCTCCACGCTGAGCGCCGAGGCGCTCAATCCCGACCATCCGGCGCATGATTATTTCGCCGAACGCGAGGAACGTATCGTGGAAGTGGCCGCGAACATCCGCTGGCATGTGCCGGAAGGCGTTGACGCCGAGCAGGTGCTGCGTTCCGGATTCGCGATGATGGACGGCGCGCAGCTGCGTTGGCTGCGGGTTCCGGGGCGCGATTTGAACGAAATGTGGGCGAGTTGCGAGGACGTGCTCTTCCCCCTGCCGCAGTGGGAAGGCTACCGCTGACCATGAAATATCTGTTGGCACCGGATTCGTTCAAGGAAGCCGCTTCCGCGCAGGCCGTGGCTGAGTCGATGCGCCGGGGCGTGGCGGCCGGCGATCCCGGCGCCGAATGCCGCATGATGCCGTTGTCCGATGGCGGCGAGGGATTGACCGACGCGCTGGTCCAGGCAACCGGCGGCGAATTGCGATCGGAGCACGCGCATGACGCGCTGGGCCGGCCGATCATCACACGATATGGATTCCTTGGCGAGGGCGGTTTCGGAACATCTCACGATGGAGAGAATCCTCGCACCGCGGTGGTCGAGTTGGCTGCGGCGAGCGGCATCGAGCGCATCTCCCCCGCCGACCGCGATCCGTTGGCGGCGTCCACTTTCGGCACCGGCGAGCTGATTCGCGCCGCGATCGACGCCGGAGCGGAACGCATCGTACTTGGATTGGGCGGCAGCGCCACCACCGACGGCGGCACTGGCCTGGCCCGAGCGCTCGGCCATCGTTTCCTCGATGCGGACGATTGCGAGTTGCCGCTTGGCGGCGGCGCACTCCCCCGGCTTGCCCGCATCGACGACACCGAGGTTCCCGACGACGTGCGAAACATCCCGATCGTATTGGCATGCGACGTCACCAATCCTCTGACCGGGACGGACGGCGCCGCCGCCGTGTTCGCGCCGCAGAAAGGCGCGAACACGGAACAAGCCGCATTGCTTGACTGCGGTTTGGGCAGGCTCGCCGACGCCATCACGGCACTGAACGGTCGCAAAATAACAGATAAGCCGGGCGCGGGCGCGGCGGGCGGCACCGGCGGCGGCATGCTGGGCCTGTTCAACGCGACCATGCGCCCCGGCATCGAGTTGGTGCTCGATTTGCTGCATGCACGCGAGGCGTGCGCGTGGGCCGATGTCGTCATCACCGGCGAAGGGTCGATCGACGGGCAGACGCCGTACGGCAAGGTACCGAGCGGCATCGCGCGACTGGCGAAATCGCAAGGAAAACCGGTTATCGCCATCGGAGGAAAAGTGACGCGCGATCCGAACGTCACCGCCGCGCTCAACGAAGCCGGCATCGTCGCGACGTTCGGCATCGCACCCGGCCCAGCCGCTCTGCCGGAACTGCTCACCGGAACAAAACGCAACGTGGAGGCCACCTGTGCCGCCATCGCCAGTCTGCTGAGCGTCGCGCGCGAATGCTCATCGAGACCTCATCAATGAGGAACAGGAACCCCGCCTGTTGCACCGGTATTGAGGACTACTTTGGGGTCATCATCAACAGGCCACTCGCCTGAACTAGATTTTCACATCTGCTTACGGTAAGTATTCACGCAAGAGCGGAACCGCGAAATCAACTTCGCCGCAACCGGTCTGACGAATGACATATGCATCCAGCAACCGCTTGCGAATATGTTTGGCATTGTCGATATCAAAATTATCAAAGCTATCGAAAAACGACAGAAGTGAAGCCTTCCACCGCGCATGACCAGCTATGCGGCGCGCTTCGAGAAGCGGAACATGAGCAGGGCCAGGATCTCACCCGTCACGGCCATGCCGAAGAACACCCACATGCTGGTGGAAAACCCGGCGACGTAGGCGGCCGCGGACTTCATGCCCGCGACACGGTTCGCTGCGGAGAATTCGGCGATCAGCGTGGACGCGACCGCGGTGCCGATGGCGCCGGCGAGCTGCTGCACGGTGTTCATCACCGCGGAGCCGTCGGCGTTCATCGCGGCCGGCAGCTGGTTCAGCGCATGCGTCTGGTCAGGCACGAGCACGAATCCGGATGCGGCCATGAACAGCGCGTAGGCGATCGCGACGGCCCATTCATGCGCGCCGCCGAGCATCATCACAATATCCATGATGGCCACGCCGACAAAACCACAGGCGATGAATTTCGGCGGAAAATGCGCTTTCAGCGCACCTCCGATCAACGGCGCGGAAATCGCGCCGACCACGGCTCCCGGCAGCAGAATCAGGGCGGCGATCATGCTGGTGTGGCCGAGTCCGCGCTGCAATAGAATCGGCAGCAGGAAGTTCACACCGAGCACGCCACCGGACGACATCAGCAGAATCAGCATGCCCAATGTGAATCCGGGGAATGCGAACGTGCGCACCTCGACCAGCGGATGCTCCATCTTCAGCTGCACGGCGGCGAACACACCCAGCACCACGATCGCGCCGACAAGCACCGTCCAGAAGCGCCAGTCGCCGTTCCACTGCGCGAAGAAGCTCGCCGCCACGATGATGCCGGCCAGACCGGCCGCCACCAATACCAGCGACGGCACCGACAGATGCCCCTTCCCGCCGTGGCGGATGTCGGGGACGGTAGCGCATCCCAGCACGAGCGAGATGAGCAGGAACGGGATCATCGTGTAGAAGATCCAATGCCAGTTGAGGAATTCCATGACGAGCCCGCCGAACACCGGGCCGATGGCCGGGGCCGCGCAGGTCACCAGACTGACCAGGCCAAGCATCATGCCGCGCTTGTCGAACGGCGCTTTCTCCAGGATGATGTTGGTCAGCAACGGCAGCGAGACGCCCGTGCCCAACGCCATGATGAGTCGCGCGGTGAGCAACATGGGGAAGTTCACGGCGAGCGCGCCGACCACCGTACCTGCCGAGAACAGCGCCACGGCAGTGACGAGCAGCCCCTTGGTGGGGAATGTGCGCACCATGAACGGTGAGGTGGGGATGGCTATGGACAGGAGCAGCAGATAGCCGGTGGTGAGCCATTGCACCACGTCGGCGGAGATGGAGAACTCCCCCATCAGCGTGGAGTAGGCGATGTTGAGCGACGTTTCGGATAGGATGCCGAGGAAGGTGAGGATGGCAAGCGCCACCACCACGATGGTGAGTCTGCCCTCGCTCATATATCTGCTTGGCTGTGGCCCCTCCCGCATCGCCTTTGCCGGCTGTTCCCGCCGCTGTTCGCGTTCCGTCATGATCTGCGACTCCTTCCTTTTCGTCATGGGTGACCGCATCGTTTGCCGCATGGCTCGATGGTCCTCCGGCCTACCGTTTCTCCGCCGTATGAGATCGAGGATCGCCGCCCGCCATCAACGTTTCGACACGTGCCGGCCAGGCATCGGCCACCTTCGTGGTCCATTCCCCTCCCCGGTCCGTGTCCATCAGCCGATGCATAGCCTGCAGCGTGGCGACCGTGGTGGCGACGTCCTGCGGGCTGATGCCGGACAGCACGCCACGCAGATGCTCATGGAACTGGTGCACGTACAGTTCGCGGATTTCCTCGGCGGCTTCGGTCAGGCTCAACGTCACCGCACGGCCGTCGGCTTCGGATGCGTGCTTGACCACAAGGCCTTTGACCACCAGTTCGTTGACAAGCTTCGTGATGCTTGGTGCGGTTACTCCCAGAAAGGCGCTGATGCCGCTGACCCGTGCGGCGGGAGCCGGGGATCCGGCACGATGATTGAGATTCCAGATGGCGTCGATGACATGCACGTGACGAGGCTTCATGTTTTTCGGCAGTTCCGGCAACGCTTCGGTGATGCGTTTCGCCATCCAGCACACGTCGATCAGATCACGCACGTCGTCCAGGGACAGTTGTCGTTGCCCGCTTCGCGATTCCACCATGGCACCCTATTCGTTACTAATAGTCATTACTAAAGGTAAGTATATGGGTGCTCCGGACAACGGGATCGCAGCCTTGGCCCATCAGTCTTCAAGGCATGTTTTCACAACCCGACGCCAACAAGTCCGGGCGCGCACCCACTGGATGCATGCCCGGACTCCACGGAAATCCCAATGGCCTTTGCGCTACACGCGACGGGCGGCGAGCTCCCCGCCCACCCGGTCGACGCGCTTGTCGAGGTCGTAGAAGAAGAGCAGCGCGGCCATAACCACGACCATGGCGACCGGCACCCACACGAAGGTGTTGACCATGGCGGAGACGGTGGCATCGGACCGCACGGCGAGCGAGCCGTCATATCCGCTGGCACCGAGTATCCACGCGATGGCGGCCGAGGAAACGCCCATGGCCACCTTCATGGAGAAGCTGGACGAGCTGAACACGATGCCATCGGACCGCACGCCGCTGCGCCATTCGCCATATTCCACCACGTCGCCGCTCATGGCGTTGAGCGCGGCGTTCATCGGGATGATGCCGACCATGCGCACGATGATGGAGACGAAGAACACCCACAGGTTGCTCGGATCGACGAACACCAGCAGACTGCCGACGGCGACGAGCACCAGGCCGGCCATCGAGGCGTTGCGTTTGCCGAACCGGGCCACGAGCGGTCCGGCGAACGGCAGGCCGATGACCATGGGGATCACTGTCGCCAGACCGATCACGGCGATCAGATTGGAGTTGCCGAGCACGTACTTGGCGATGTAGGCGGCCATGCCGTTGTAGGTCGTTGAGCCCCAGCGTGAGCCACCAGTACTTGTTGCGCGCAAGCGCCTTGAAATGGTCGCCGACGGGAATTCTGCCGGCGCGCCCATCCACGCCATCGCCCGGTTTCATGGACGCGATCTCATGCGTATTCGCGAAGGTGAACCAGTAGCCGAACGGGATCATCACGGCGATCGCCCCGAAGAAGACGCTCCAGCCGAGGGACGAACCGCCGAGGAACTCACTCCCGACACCGGTAAACCGGTAAGCAAACTGAATCTTGGACGCTTCGGCGCGGGCTTCATCTTCTTCTGCATCGTCTTCATGATGTCCGGCACCATCGGATCCACCGTGCTGCCCCCAGCCCGCTTCAACACGCTCGGCATCGGTCAGGGCGAAACGATCCTCGGCACGATGAACTCCATCGGCATCATCTTCGCCCTGATCTCCAACGTCATCTTCGGCTCGCTGTCCGACGCCTCCCACAGCCGTTTCGGCAAGCGCACGCCATGGATCATCATCGGCGGACCGATCGCCGGCATCGGATTCTACCTGACCTCCATCTCCCCGACGCTGCCGACCATCATCGCCTCCTGGTCACTGCTGCAGATCAGCCTGAACTGCATGATCGCGCCATGCGTGGCGATCCTGTCCGACCGCGTTCCGCAGAAATACCGCGGCTCCATGTCCGCATTCTACGGCGCGGGCCAGATCGTCGGCCAGTCCACGGGCACCATCATCGGCTCCGCCTTCATCGATGCTCCGAAGACCGGCTCCATGATCGACACCATCTGCTGGTGCCTGTGCGGCATCGGCACCGTGCTCCTGCTCCCGCGCGAACTGTCCGCGGCCACGGCCGACGCCGAGAGATTCGACATCAGGCAGATCGCCATGCAGTTCCGCCCGCCGACCAAGGGCGCGCGCGATTTCTATCTGGCGCTCGTCGGACGTCTGATGCTCATCTTCGGTTACAACATGATCGTCGGCTACCAGCTGTATGTATGCATGAAGTACATCGGACAGGACGCCAAGGCCGCGGCCTCCACCGTGTCCACCATGGCCGTGATCACCATGGTCGTCCCCCTCGTCGTACCCCTGGTCTCCGGCCCGATCTCCGACAGGATCGGCAAGCGCAAGCTACCGGTGTTCGTCTCCTCCACCATCATCGCCATCGGCATCGCCGTGCCGTGGGTGCTCAAGTCCCAGTTCTCCATGTTCGTCTACGCGGCGCTCATGGGCCTCGGATACGGCATCTACATGGTGGTCGATCAGGCGCTGAACGTCGACGTGCTACCGAACCCGAACGAGGCCGGCAAGGCTCTCGGCATCCTGAACCTCGCCAACACACTCGGACAGGTTATCGCGCCGATTGTCGTCTCCTCCATCGTGGTGGCCACCGGCGGCTACTTCTTAGTATTCCCGATCGCCATCGCGGCCGTAACGATCGGTGCCGTGGTGATTCTGTTCATCAAGAAGGTGAAGTAGCCGCCGGCGGATCGTAGGACCACGCATTCACAGGCGCGCAAGGGCCGTTCCTTTCCGAGGGTTTCAATCTCTCCACCGGTTTTTCGAAAAAGGAACGGCCCTTCGCCATGGCAAACCCCGTAGCTGGCATCGTTCCGTAGGTGGCTCTGCCGTTCCGTAGGCGGTCACCTGCGGCATCGGCGATGAGAAACGGCCGTATTTGAGCCGTTCCTTCAGTGACCATCCGACCCCAATCACCTACGGAGTCTGAAAACCACCTACGGAAAAACCGGACCTTGTCGGCAGTCGCCAGGTCCTAGGCACCACCCGACCGCATATACGCGCGGAACCGATGCGGCACCCCGACGAATCATTGCAAAACCGGCCATACAAGCGATGCCCGCAATATGCGCGACATGCGCTGCGTCGATTTGTGAAATCACCTAAATCATAGTAAACTACCAAGTGGTAATTAAAGGACACCGCTTCAACGAGGAAAGTGAGCAATCCATGACCAACACCACCGACCTGCCATACAAGAATCCCAACCTGCCTGCCGAAGAGCGCATCGCCGATTTGCTCGGACGCATGACCCTCGAAGAGAAGGTCGGCCAGATGATGCAGCTTGATGCTCGCAGCGGCGATCTGGATGACCTGATCGTCAACAAGCACGTCGGCTCGATTCTGCACACCTCCCCCGCGGACCTGCCCCGCGCGGTCGAGACCGTGAACACGAAGACCCGCCTCGGCATTCCGCTGATCATCGGCGACGACTGCATCCACGGCTATTCCTTCTGGCCAGGCTCCACCATCTTCCCATCCCAGCTCGGCATGGCAACAAGCTTCGACACGGCCAAGGTCCAGGCCGCGGGCCGTGCCACCGCCGAAGAGGTCTCCACCACCGGCGTGCATTGGACGTTCTCCCCCGTGCTGTGCATCGCCCGCGACACCCGTTGGGGCCGTGTGGACGAGACGTTCGGCGAGGATCCGTATCTTATCGGCGAAATGGCCTCCGCCATCGTCAAGGGCTATCAGGGCGGCGCCAAGGCCGGCGAGCCGCTCGCCAAGGATGCGATTCTGGCCTGCGCCAAGCATTTCGCCGGCTATTCCGAAACGCAGGGCGGCCGCGACGCTTCCGAAGCGGACCTGTCCCACCGCAAGCTGGAATCGTGGTTCCTGCCGCCGTTCGAACGCGTGGCGAAGGAGGGTTGCGGCACGTTCATGCTCGGCTACGAATCCATCGACGGCGTGCCGGTCACCTTCAACAAGTGGCTGCTGTCCGACAAGCTGCGCGGCGACTGGCACTACCAGGGCACGCTGATCACCGACTGGGACAACGTCGGCCGTTCCGTGTGGGAGCAGAAGGTCAAGGCCGATTACGTGCACGCCGCCGCGGACGCGGTCAAGGCCGGCAACGACCTGATCATGACCACGCCGAAGTTCTACGAAGGTGCGATCGAAGCGGTACGCACCGGATTGCTTGACGAATCGCTGATCGACGAAGCCGTGTCCCGCATCCTCGCCCTTAAGTTCCGCCTGGGCCTGTTCGAAGATCCGCGCCTGCCGGACCAAGAGCGCATCAAGACGGTTATCGGCTCCAAAGCCCATCAGGAGCTCAACCTGCAGATCGCACGCGAATCCGTGGCGTTGCTGAAGAATGACGGCGCATTGCCGTTCTCGGCTGCGGCGGGCAAGCGCATCGCCGTGGTGGGGCCGCTTGCCGATGACGCGCAGGAGCAGTTGGGCGATTGGGCCGGCAATTCCGGTCAGGTCAATTGGATGCCGGATGGCCAACCGCGTGAGATGATCACCACCGTGCTTGACGGGTTCAAGCAGCTTGCGCCCGAAGGATGCGAGGTTGCGTATTCGCGTGGTGCGAACATCATCGATTTGGTGGACGATCCGGAAGGCGAGTTCTATCCGGATGGCCAGCCTCGTCCGAAGCTCGCCGTCTCCGCCAAGTTCGACCAGCAGCTGCTGGATGAGGCGGTGGAGAACGCACGCCGTTCCGACCTTGTTGTCGCCGTTGTGGGCGATGTGGTGCAGTTGGTCGGCGAGACCTGCTCCACCGCCACACTGGAACTGCTCGGCGGGCAGAACGCCATGCTCGAAGCGCTTGCCGACGTGGCCCGCGAGACCGGCAAGCCGCTGGTCGTGGTGCTGATGAGCTCCAAGCCGCAGGTGATGCCGGCATGCGTGATCGGCACGAATGGCGTGATCGTGGACGAATCCACGGCCGACGGTGTCAGCGCGTTCATGTGGGCGCCGAATCCGGGTATGAAGGGTGGCCAGGCCATCGCCGAAATCATTCTTGGCGAAACCGAGCCGAGCGGACGTCTGCCGATCACCTTCCCGCGTCATGCGGGCCAGCTGCCGGTCTATTACAACCAGATCCGTGGCCAGCACGGCAATCGTTATGCCGATCTCACGCAGGATCCGGCGTTCGCGTTCGGCGAGGGCCTCGGCTACACGACCTTCGAATACGGCGAACCGACAATCACGAACGTTCCGGCTTCCGGCACGTTCGCCACCACCGATACCGTGCATGCCGAGGTTGCGCTCACCAACACCGGCGAGCGCAAGGGCATCGAAGTAGCGCAGTTGTATATCGGCGATATCGTGACGTCCTACAGTTGGACGGACCGCGAGCTCAAAGCGTTCCAGCGCGTGGAGCTTGAGCCGGGTGAGACCAAGACCGTTGCGTTCGATATTCCGGTTTCGGGGTGCACTATCGTCGATTCGGATGCCAACCGTATCGTCGAGCCGGGCGAGTTCGAGGTGTTGATCGGCCATTCGAGCCGTCGTCGCGATTTGAAGCGCACCACGTTCACTGTGGCGTAGTTGTATGCGATAGTGCGATTGCGTTGCGTAACCACATTGCGTAATCGCACTATTCAATACCCCCTTTCGCTCACGCAAAGTAAATCAAGCCGTCAATATACGTATGTGAGCGAAAAGGGGTAATCGTATGCCATTATGCAAAATCGCAAATGGCGGAATTCCAACGTTTCCTATTTCTAAAATCAGATAATTCAGCGCACGTATGCGCAAAAACGCACGTTTCCGCAATCCGTGAGCAAAAGGGTGGCTTGCGATTGGACTCGTGCAAGCCACAAACCACCAATCAAATCGCAAATCGCAATCCGTGAGCAAAAGGGTGCTTCACGCAAACCAAACCGCAAACCGCAAACCAAACCGCAAGTCCAAAAACCGCAGGTCGAAAAACGAAAGCAGATAGACAATCATCAGAATCACGCAATCGCAACCAACCGGCGGAACGGACACGACCAAATCAATAAATCCGAATCAGCGGTAGGCGTCCCACAGGGGCTCGGGGAACAGCAGGTTTTCCATTTCAGCCCATTCTGCGCATAGGTCGACTTCCGGTTCGCGCAGCCACCACAGCTGGATGCCATCCATGATTTCCATGGCCTTGCGCACCACCGGCCGCATGCTTTCCTCCCATGAGCCGAGTTGCGGCGGAACCAACCATGGATAACGGGAATAATGTGCCCAGATGTTGTCCATTCGTTCCATGAATTCATCATGCAGCGGATGGTCCGGGTTCAGGGATTCGGCCGACAGTACGGTGAACAGCTGCACCATCATGCGCCGGCGGGAATTGTGCTTCACCAGATAACGCAGGTAGGCGGGAAATAACGGCGCGGTCGGATTGCTGCCGGGCATGCCGGAAGCGAAGAAGTCTTCCGGAGTGCCGGTTTGGCCGTAGTATTCGTTGAATACCATCGCCAGCATGTTGTCTTTGCTGCCGACGTAACGCAATACCCCCTGTTTGGAGATGCCGACGCGATCGGCCACGTCCTGGATGGAAATGCCGTTGAATCCGCGTTCGCTGATGAGCTGCACCGCCGCATCCAGCACTTCCGCACGACGCTCTTGTGGCGATTTGCGGGTACGTTTCGAAGTCTCTTCCTCTGCCATGACTCCGAGTCTAATGCCCTTTGCGTCGATTGTCGTTGATTGACGGCGCCGATGACATGTCATCGTGGGGTGTATCTGACCGCATCCATCCGTGACGCCATACGCGGGTCAGGTCCCATGCCTCGAGATTGCCGCCGTTGCGCGGATCTCGCGGCGGTTTTCCCTCACCACTGCCCGGTTTCGCGGAGCGTGCAAGCTGGTAGCTCCAATAGATCTGTCCTGCCGACGCATCCCATGCCGCGCGTTGCAACCGTGACACTTGGCGGTATGCGTCCGCCCGGTTTCGGCTGCGCGGGGCCCACCGGTTCTCCACGCACCACTCGCCCACAAGCACGGGGATATGGCGGGCCGCCGAACGGATAGCGATGCCGCACGCGCCCACCAGCATTCGGTACAGCCATGGCAGGTGCCGCGATTGCAGGTACAGTCGGCTCGCTGGCCCCGCGAACAACGGCTCCTCCATCGCGATGAGATATTGGTGGGTGTCGAGCATGACGTTGCGCATGCCGGCGCGACGGAACCAGTCGCCCCAGCGGAGCAGTCGGAAGCCGTCATGGAATACGATTATGGTTTCCGGACGTAGTATGGCGCGCAGCCGGGTGTAGGCGTCACGGTAGAAGCGCTTCAGAAAGCGCAGTGGGACATGCGTGCTGCCGGAGGCCTCGCGGACGTCCTTCGCCGTGTTCGACGTGCCATGGAACACCGACCAGCTCACTGGTTCGTTGAGTACTTCGATGCTGTGTAGGGTCGGCTCGTCACGATATCGGCGGGCCAATCGCTCCAGCACGTTCAGCGCGTATTCCACCAAGTCCGGATTCTGCGCCCATTTGCACACGCCCGTCAGACCGCCGTTGTCGAAACCATTCTGTGAGCCGGGCACGGTATGCAGGTCGATCATGATTTTCAGTCCCGTCTCCCGCGCCCAACGGAACGCGCGGTCGAGGTATGCGATGCAGCCCGGATGTCCGGGCCAGTCGCCGAAGATGAAATATGGTATGGGAATGCGCACGAGATTGAGCCCATGGTCGGCGATGATGCGGAAATCCTCCAGGGTGATGTAGGCGTCGCGGTGCCGGCGCAGTTCCTCGGCGAGATTCCGTTCGGACCAGAGGGCGCCGTGTGTGCGATGCATCCAGATTTCGTCATCTTCGGCAGTGCGAACGAACGGTTCCGGATCCATCCATTTCTCCAGCACCAGCCAGTTACCGAGGTTCACGCCGTTGATTCGCTCGTCGATGCCCAGCACCATGCATCCCACCGCCTTTCTGTGCGGGGTTTCGCCCGGCTTGCCGTTTCCGCCTATTCAAAAACCAAACAGCCCAAACCAAACCCCTATTTCAGCCCAATGGGCCAAGGAACGCACCGTTCGCAACGTTCCTCGGCCCATTGTATGCGTCCCGCAATCAGCCACGCGGCCGGTTGGAATCAGACCACGGCCGGATTGGGGTTTCGGAATGATCGTGGCCGGATGGGCGGGATCAGTCGACCGGCTTCGTCTCGTCCGCCTCGTAGTCGAAGAAGTCGAAGTCGGCGGTTTTCTCATGCAACGCGGCGTCGGTGACGGCGACGCCGACCATGGTGCCGGTGAGCAGCTTGTAGTTCCAGTAGTAGAAGCCGCTGCCCTTGCTCCATGCGGCGAGCTGGGATTCGGCCACGCCCTGGTACAGCGAGCGCTTCTGTTCGGCGGTCAGGGTCTCGGCCTGCGCGCCTTCCTCGCCGTTGAGCACGCTTTGGCCGCCGTGGGTGTCCACGCCGCAGCCGACGGAGTTGAACAGGCACCACTCCCCCACGATCACCGGGAAGTATTCGCTCATCTCGGCGATCATCGGCGCGTAGGTGTTTCGCACGAAGTCGTCGTAGTCTTCCACGGTCTGCGGGCAGCCCATCATTTCGGCGGTCATGAGGTACTGGTGGGTGTCGAGGACCACGTTCTCGAATTCCGGCGCGAGCTTGCCGTCATCCCCGCGCATGAAGTCCTTCCACTGTTCGATGTCGAAACCGTCGTGGAACACCACGGCCTTGTCCGCCGGCAGCGCGCCCTTGTCGACGTCGCGCAGACGGTGGTAGGCGGTGACGTAGAAGTCCTTGAGCCAGTCGAATCCGATCGGGCCGGTGCCTTCGGCGAGCTCCGGGTCGACCGCCTTGTAGCGTTCGGTCACGTTCATCATCGGCCAGGAGGTGGTGGTGTTCGGCTCGTTGATGATCTCGATGCCCATCAGCGCCTGGCGATGGCCGTACCGCTTGGCGAGGCGTTCGAGCACGGACAGCACGAATTCGACTTCGTCGGGCAGCTGCGCCCATTTGCACACGCCGGAGATGCCGCCGTTGTCGAAGCCGTTCTGGCTCATCGGCGCGGTGTGCAGGTCGATGAGGATGGTCAGGCCATATTTCTCGGCCCAGTTGAAGGCTTTGTCGAGTTCGTCGATGCAGCCGATCAACGGTGCACGGTCGCCGAAGATGAAGTACGGCACGGGGATGCGCGGAGTTCAGCCCCCACGATCTGATGGTGGCGAAGTCGCGTTCGTTGATGTATTCGGCGCGGTGGGTTTTGATGCGGGCCTCGTAGACGGCCGGGTCGAGCTGCGTCGGCAGGTAGTATTCGTCGTCCGCGGTGGTGCCGTCGAACAGCGCCGGATTCATCCACTTCTCCAGCACCAGCCAGTTGCCGAGGTTCACGCCTTTGATGTAGTCGGGATTCATGTGCACTCCTTCGTACGTCATGCAGTTTCTATTACTTAGTAACTACTTAGTTATATCGTAATACATTTCCGGTCCACACGCAACCCAACCTCGGCGGCACCCCATCTCCGCCATCGACCTTTATATTTGAATATATAAGATCGATTGATGGAGGTGCCGGAATGCGATACGTGATGCGGATCTTCGACACTCCGCTGCTGGAGTTCGAGGCATCCTACGGCGAGGGGCTGCAGGCCGGCTGAGAAGGAACGCACGACTTCCCCATGCCGTCGATTCCCACAAGATAACACGCCGATGAGGAACTTTGAAACAGACACCCCCAAGTACGTCAAAACCAAACACCCCTACATCTGGACATACCAATGAACAATTCCCATATGACCACTAGCATGAGGGGAGACATTATTTATAAAGCATAAAAGAAGGTCCGTTCAGATGGAGAAGCCGAGCGATAGTAAGAATAGCTCCATATCAGTGAATTATTTTTTGAATAGTGCTGCATATAGCGGACTTTTCTCCCTTCTTTCGGTTATCCTTACCGGTCAAGTTTCTGCAACGTCATCACTATGTGTTGGATTAGCACTTGGAGTTTTATCCCTTTTTTTCTAGGGGCAGTACTGTTTTTATAGGTGGCTTGATTGAGCGTTCATCAACGGTATCCCTCACTGAGACCGGTTTCGGATTCATAGTTTTTTCACTTTTGCTGCTGCAGCCGGCAATGGGTGGTTTTATCGGCTTCCTTTTTTTGGATTTGGCTTTGCTGGGACTTGGTCTCTCACTGGTTAATTTTGCTCTCAGAGGGCATATCATCGCTAGAGTAAAGGATAAAAAGTCTCAGGCCGCTTTGTTTGCTTTAGTGACCATGACAGCCAATCTTGGATCCGCAATTGGGCCTCTAGCTTCAAATTACATATATAAGGCTTTCGGACAAACGCTCTTTGTTATAGTCATCGTCGGACTCTATGTTTTTTCTGCTTTACTAACTCCAATAGTGCTGACTCATCATGTCTTCATACGCAATGAGAAAAGCAGCAAAGAAAATACCTCTTCCATCGTGAAGACCATTACAGACTCGTTGAAAAGTCCCGGTACGGTTCTTGCCATCCTGGCGGTGTTTGTGGGCAGCATAATGAATGGTCAGCTTTTTGCGGGAATGGCATTGGAATTCCACTCGTTATCCGATAGCCCAGTCATAAGAGGATTGTTCTATTCCATTGATGCCATATCGGTCATAGCACTGCAAATGCCCGTGAGTAAACTCATCTCGCGAGGCATGGCTAATGGGCAGAATGCCACCTCATTCATCATCAAAAGCCTAGGGATTTATGGAATTTCCTTCGCACTATTCGCCTGCGGAGTCTCGTCGTACTGGTGGATATGCATTATATCCTTGGCTGTGTTCTCCATTGCAGAATGCATCTATGCGCCATTAATCAATATTGCTCTGGTAGAGGCACAGCCAGATAAACCTTTGGTGGACATTTTGAACTATCGGCTGATAATTGCAGCCATTGGCGAATCGGCAGGCTCATTCCTTGGCGGTTGGATCGTTCCGGCACTACGTCCTGCAGGAATGACAGCTTGGTATTGGTGCGCACTGGCGTTGGTGGGAATAATACCCGCAGTCGTCACTAATCAAATTGGAAAACGCGGGCAAAGAATCATCCGTCACTAAAGGAGAAGTCACATGCATCCACAAAGATTATTCATACTTGAGAAGATATTGACAAATGCCCTTAAACATCCCAATAGCGAGGCTGTTAAGGATAGCAATGGAACTTTTACATACTCGCAATTAGTTGAACAAGCCAAACGTATATCAACACAAATAGAAGAGCAGCATCTTTGTGGCTCAGTGATAAATGTAGATGTCGGTAGATGTAAAGAACGAGTGGTCGTTCTACTGGGAATTTTAATGTCAGGATCATTCTATCTCCCATTAGAAGAAGAATGGCCTGAAAAGCGTAAACAAGTAGTCTGCGACCAAGCACATATCAGCGCAAGTGCGAAGTTAACCGAAGACTCTACTCTTCGAATAGTCCCACAGCTCAACGATGGAAGCCGCCCTAAAAAAGACCCTGTACCTTCAGGTGGTGGATATCTTATTTTTACTTCAGGATCAACAGGAACTCCCAAAGGCGTTGTTATTACCGCATCCTCATTGGATTACGTACTTAAAAACAGTATTGAACGTTTTAATGTGTCCAATAGTACAAAATTACTAGCCGTAGCATCTCCCGCATTCGATTTCTCTATTTTCGAGCTGCTACTACCTCTTGTAGCTGGCGGCACTGTTTGTATCGCCGACAAATCAATACCCAAAAATCCAGATTATTTTGAACAGACTACTAAAAAATGGCAGATTAATTGTTTTACCGGAACACCAACTATGTTTACGATGATGACAATGGGAGGTTGGATACCCCAAACGGACGCCACTCTGATATTAGGTGGCGAAAATGTGCCAAATCTACTACTCAAAAACTTGAGCACAGCCAATCAAATATGGAATATTTACGGCCCCACCGAGACCACTATCTATTGTCTTTCAAAAAAGCTAAAACTAGGTGAAGAAATCACATTGGGCAAACCACTCCCCGGAACCAAAGTCTGGGTGCAAACAAAGAAAAAGAATGAGCGTACTGGGGAGCTATATGTCGCGGGCCCTAGCGTTGGATTTGGTTATATAAATAATATCGAATTAACAAAAAATAAATTTTTTACCGATAACTCTACTGGCTTTCAAAGTTATAGAACAGGCGATCTCGTATCACTAACACCTGCTGGGGAGATATCCTTCATCGGGCGAGCTGACAATCAGATAAAAATCCATGGCTACAGAATTGAGACAGAAGAAGTCGAAAACCATATAAACGCTTTTTTGGGTGGTCATGAATCCTGCGTGAGCGCGATTAAGTCAGATTCCGAAACCCGGCTTGTAGCTTTCTTGCCTAAAAACGCTCTCCAATCTCCGATTGATAGTATCGACGCCCTCAGAAATCGCTTAAATCTTGTACTGCCAAACTACGCAATTCCCTCAAATATTTTACTGCTGGACGAACTGCCAATTAACAGCAACGGAAAGATTGATAGAATTTTACTTAAAAACAATTATTTGAAAAAAATGAGCATACGTAATTGCAATAATAAACTTGCACAGTTACGAGAATTGAAAAAACCTACAATGACTCAGGTTTTATCTAATTTATTGGACGAAGAGATTGATGGCGATGACAATCTTTTTGCCCATGGGTTGAATAGTCTCAAAGTTGTACAGTTCGTTTCGAGGATGCGTCGCTTAGGCCAATTTCTAAATGTACGAGATGTTTACCAAAATCCTACCGTAAATCAGCTGAAAACAGTCATTATTAAAACAGATAACGCATTTAGCATACCTAAAACCTGTACGCCCGGTCGGAAGGAGTTCAGAGTCCTTCCATCTCAAAGACGATTTCTGAGCCATAACATAACTACTTCACATAGCTTTGTAGAAAGTGTTGCAGTTAGCGTTCAAATGAACAAAATAATTAATCTGCAAGTTTGTACTGAAATGCTGATAAAAAAGTTCCCAGAAATCTCATACGGGTTATCCTTCAAAGGTCGAGAGCAACATCCGAATCTCATCAAGATTGATGAGCCTATTATGGTTAAAACTATTGACCTTGGTCCAACTGATGATATCCAGTCGAAGATTGATGAGACTCTTGAAGCATCAGCTTCAATTTTAAACATTGAGGACGGCCCTATTGCCGTGCTCCATTATTTCACTAACCACGATACTCATTTATTAGTACTGGTTATCCACCACTGGGCATGCGACGCATTGACCGTTCATGAATACGAGTCTGCATTAAAAGAATTGGCAGAAACAAAAAGAACTGGAAGCAGCATATTTGAACCGGTAGAAGAGATTCCCGGATTCCTGCAGTATGCTGGGTTCTTGGAGGACTTTTATAACTCCGACAAAGGAAGAAAAAAGATAGAAAAACTTCCCGATATTAAAAGACATGACAGTCTCTCCGCTTCTTGGTATCGCGAAAGCGATGGGAATAGTCCCGCAGTTTCGCCACCACTATATATTAGAGATCGCTCTATTCGTTTGCTGCAGGAAAGAGATGGGGAACAATATGGCTTATTAGATAAAATATCCTTAGCAGCGTTGACCAATGCAGCGTCAGAATGTCTCAACCTTGACAACATTGTTATCGACGTAACTCGAAATGGGCGCGAACAAGTTGACTGTCCTGTTCTTCCTTCAATGACAGGTTGGATTAGCAGTTCGATTCCATTTTTCCACCAACACGGCAGATTTAATTCAGTCGATGAAGAGTTGGTCGTCCTTAATGCGGAGTATGAAGAAATGTTACAGCAAGAGACCGCCTGGAACTCATTCCGAGCAAACTCCCCTCATGTATATCCAGAAGCTTGTCCCACATTCTTTCTGAACGTAACGCGCTCTTCCCATAAGAACGAAGTATCTCCACTTTCAACAAACTTAACCCGAGGAAGCACGTATCCATATTCATATGGTTATCCAATTGAAGTGAGGGCACAATATTTTAACGATGAGGCCAAAGTTAGCGTCTCATGCAACACCGCGTATTTCAGTAGGGAGAAGATAAGACAATTTTTAGAATTTTTTAAGGATCATCTCCTTTTAACATCTCATATTTTAGCAAATACACCAGAAAGGGAATAATATGAAAGTACTGCTGATGCAACAACCCAAATCTTTCTCAAATTATCCAAAATGGATTGAAGAAATCCAAGAACGTTTCAATCGTTTAGAGGTCATGGTTTTCACCTCGAACGATCGGGCCGCACACCATAGTTGGCCGAATTCCGTCATCAAGGAAATCGTAGTTTCTGATTATTCCTCCGATAGCGCTACCGCGGAATTCTTCGATATTGTTAGGAAATTTAAACCAGACAGGATAATTTCCAGCTCAGAGGAAGATGTACTGAGGGTTGCAGAGGCGAGAAGTCTATTTGGCATTCCCGGTTTGCAGTATGAACTGGCGCTGCGCTGTCGAGACAAGGTCACGATGAAGCAGACGGCCCTTAATGCCGGATTAAAGGTTATCCCCTACACCTCCTGCAAAAGCTTCGGAGACATCATTTCGGCGTTCGACCGTTGGAAGACGGTTGTTCTCAAACCTCGCTGGGGCGCAGGGTCCGCGGGCATTACGATACTACATTCGAAAGACGACCTGTCTGTCTTAGCCACCAAGCCGGAATTTGTCAAAAACATACATTCAAACCAGTATTATCTAGAAGAATACTGTTCCGGTTCCGTCTACCATGTGGATGTAGTCTATATCAATTCCGATTCGATCCTGATTTCACCGTCACGATATCTTGTCCCGCCACTAGATTTCGAGAAACAAAACACCGGTTCCGTAATGTTAGACGAGAACGACGCCGACTATTCCGAACTGCTCCGGCTGACAAAGCAACTCATTGAATCCTTCAAAGATCAGACGATTCCCAATGTGATGCATATCGAATTCTATAAGAATGAGACCGGTGATTTCATATTCGGGGAAATGGCGGCACGCAGAGGAGGCGGACTCATCAAACAGGAGCTGACAGCCGCCTATGGCATGGATCAGAGCAAGGCCAACTTCCTACTGGAACTTGGCCTTGTCGATGCGGATACCAGCATCACACGATCATCCCAATATGGCATACTGCTGGAAACCGCTGGATTGAACTGGCCGAAGGAAAAAGAAATCCCGGATTGGGCAGTTTTGGAATCTGTGGGAAAGAAAAAAGGTATCGCTCACAATTCTGTCGATTCCGACAGGAAATTCCTTATTTCCGGCAAGAATGAATCTGAAATTATTCAACGTTCTAATTATCTTATAAAGAGTCGATATGATGATTAAAAATTGCCTCTATACAGAGGAACGATCGTGACTAATTTTGCAACAGGTTCTATAAATGACGAACTGTTATTTAGAATCGACAATTCTATCGAATCTAGACTCTTCCATAAAATAGTGATACTAGTATCGCTAGGGATGTTGGAAGCCAGCATTGGCGTCTATACGGGAAGTGCGGTAGCAAGTAGCCTGACTGCATCAAAATGGTCGACAGCTCAAGAAAATAGCATGCTACTTTCAGCAAACTTTTTAGGACTACTCATCGGTTCTTTAATTGCTGGTCTAATAGGAGACTACAAAGGAAGAAAAGTAGCATATCAAGTTAACTTATTACTTTTCGGTGGATTTACTGTACTCAGTGCTTTTTCTCCTAATATGGACATGCTGATAGTCTGCAGGTTCCTTGCAGGAATCGGTCTTGGCTCAGAAATAGTGACTGGGTTTACTTTCATTAATGAGTTTGCACCCGTGGCAAGACGTGGAAGGTGGTGCGGACTAGTCTCGCTTGTTGCTAATTGTGGATTACCTACATCAATTCTCCTATCAGCTCTGGTAATCCCAAACACTTCTTGGCGTGTAGTTTTCTTTGTTGTGGGCATATTGGCCATTGTGCTTTGGTTCTTTCGTAAGGACATTCCTGAATCACCCAGATGGCTAATCAGCAAAGGACGGTATGAGGAAGCAGCTCTTATTGTGGAACAGTTAAACAGTGCATCTATAACAAATTATAGAAATAACGACAAATCAAAAGGGACTGCGCTACTGAAGCGCGATCAACATCATAATTTATTCGTTATGCTTACTGTAGGTGTTGTAGCAGCAGTCGCAACAAACGTATGCTCCTACGCTTTCACAACTTGGGTACCAACAATCTTAGTTTCAAAAGGAATCAGCTTATCGAGTTCACTTTTAACAAGTAGCTTAATGATGCTTGGAGCACCTTTTGGCTGCTTAATAGGCCTACTTCTACTTGATAGGATAGGCCGGAAGAAGATGATTGTATCAGCTTTTCTGATGACAGCGATTCTAGGAATAGCTTACGCAAAGCAATCAACAACAATTTCAGCGATAATATTAGGGTTCTTTTTAGTATTGTTTTTGTATGTACTCACCGCCTCTGTTGGTAGTGCCCGAAAAGTTGCGCACTTTGGATCGTGGCCGTCCATGGCGCGATAGTCAGTTCGCTTCCACGAGGTTGTCACCGAGCCGGGACATGTCGAGATAGCGGCGGGTCGACCATTCGTTCGCGGTGACGTGACGGATGCGGGCGCATATGAGCATCAACGCGCTGTTCCCGTCGGGGAAGCCGCCCACCACGCGCGTGCGCCGGCGGATCTCCCTGTTCAGCCGCTCGATCATGTTGTTCGTGCGGATCCTCCTGCGGTGCCCGTCCGGGAACTCGTCCAGCAGGTAGGTCGTCGTCTCGCCGACGCCCTCGCGCAGGCAGTTCGCGGCGGCCTTGAGCCTCCTGGATTCCATCTCCGTGGCGACCTGTTCGGCCTTGGCCAGGGCGGATTCCCGGGATTCCATGGCGAATATGGCCTTGAGGGCGGCGGACGCCCATTCGCGGTGTGTCGGCGGCGTCTTCGAGAGCACGTTGCGCATGAAATGCACCATGCACCGCTGGTATCTCGCCTTGGGCAGCATCGAGCCGACCGTGGCGACGAGTCCGGCGCACCGGTCGCCGACCACCAGGCGCACGCCCTTCAGGCCGCGTTCGATCATGGAGCGGACGAACTGCTCCCAGCTGTCCCTGTCCTCCTTCATGCCCTCGGCCACGCCGATCACCTCGCGGTGCCCCTCCGCGTTGACTCCGATGGCGACCAGGACACTGACGTTCTCGACCGAGCCGCCCCATGAACGCTTGTGCCACACGCCGTCCATGAACACGTACGGGTACTCGTCCTCCAACGGCCTCGTGCGCCACGCCTCGATCTCCCCGTACACCTTCTTGAGCTTGTCGCTCAGGGTCTGGGACGGCATCCTGTCGCCCCACAGCAATTGGCTGATGTCGTCCACCTGCCGGGTGCTCACGCCGGCCAGGTACATGTCGATGAGGGCCTCCTCGACACTCTCCTCGCGTCTCCGGTATCGTTCGATGACCGCGGACTCGAAGACCGCGCCCTTGAGTTTGGGCACCTTCAACGCGAGCCTGCCGGCCTTGGCGGTCAGGCTCCGGTCGTAGTGGCCGGCCCTGTACGCCTTCCGCTCCCCGGTGCGCTCGTACTTGGCGGCGTTGGCGATCTCGTCGGCCTCGGCGTCGAGCATCGCGTTCAATAGCTCGGCGACCTTTTCGGCGACCAAGCGGTCGAGCCTGGTCTCGAGCAGGTTCTGGTCGATCTGTATGATGTTCTCGGGCATGGTTCCGTCTCCTGGCTTCCAATCGCGGTTTTTTGTTTTGGCGAATGAAAATCGTACACAGGACGCGGGCCATGCCCTCTTACGTCAGACCCGGAATCCGAAAGTGCGCAAAAAATCGGGCGTTATC